>Ga0136636_10000306_pt1 | contig 24074 bp, 14 predicted proteins | sample AntDrymUQ8522106_2_FD_104653 | JGI IMG/M metagenome (GOLD analysis project Ga0136636, IMG submission 104653) | Polar desert sand microbial communities from Dry Valleys, Antarctica - metaG UQ852 (21.06) | ecosystem: Environmental > Terrestrial > Soil > Desert | place: Antarctica: Dry Valley... | reverse complement strand
TGGGACACCTTTCGCACCTCTAACCCCTTGCTCACCCTCATCAAGCCCGAGGTGCAAAGCGCGTTGATCCAACACTTGCTGGCCGTTTACCAGCGTACAGGCTGGTTGCCTGATGCGTGGGTTTACAGCAAACATGGCATTCCGTTCCAGGGCGGCACCCATGCCGACAACGTGATTGCCGATGCGTTTGTCAAAAACTTGGGTGGGTTTGATCGTGAGCTGGCGTATGAAGCGGTGCGTAAAAATGCGACCGAACCCAGCAAAGCCAAAATCTACGCCTACAGTGGCCGTCTCGCACCCTACTTCACGCTGGGCTATGTGCCATCTTTGGTGAACATCGGTAAAACGCCGGACGGGCGTGAAAACGAATACTCTGCCGGTGTCTCGCGCACCATTGAATACGCACAAAACGACTATTCCGTGTCGCTGGTGGCCGAGGCCATGGGCAAAAAAGACGATGCTGCGCTGTTTCGCCAACGCTCGCAAAGCGCTTTTGTCCTGTTTCACCCCGAGAAAAAGATGTTCTGGGGCAAAACCGCTGAAGGCGAGTGGATGCCCGATGCAGACCCAACTGTCACCAAAATCAACTGGAAAACCGCGTTTTACGAAGGCAACGCGTGGCAATACCGCTTCTCTCTCCCTCACGACATGCAAGGCCTCATCAACCGCTACGGCGGCAACGCGCCCTTTTTGAGCGCACTCGACGAATACTTCGAGCGCGGTCTGCACTGGCAAGGCAACGAGCCCACCTTCTTAAACCCGTGGCTGCATGTGTACGCTGGTCGGCCGGACAAAAATGTGGATCGGGTGCACGCCATTTTGGACAAGGAGTTCAAACTCCAACCCAAAGGCTACCCCGGTGACGAAGACGTGGGCGCCATGTCTGCGTGGTATATGTTCGCCGCCATGGGCTTTTACCCCAATGCCGGGCAAGACGTGTACCTAATGAGCAGCCCCGTATTTAGCAAAGTCACGCTGAAATTGGGCAGCAGTGGCAAAACCTTTGAAATTTCTGCACCCAAGCTCTCGTCCGAAAACAAATACATCCAAGCCGCTACGCTCAATGGGAAGCCACTGAAAAATGCGTGGTTCCGCCATGGCGACATTGCCAAGGGTGCCAAGCTGGTTCTCACCATGGGCCCTAAGCCCTCCGACTGGGGGACGAAAACCCCACCGCCTTCTCTCTCTGCTGTGCAGTGACCTTTGAATTCAAACTGACCAGCACTACGACCCACTTAAAAGTCCAACCATGTCAATGAGTTACCAACGGGTTGTGGTCAGTTTGGGTGCCATCGGGCTGCAAGGCGAGGCAGTCAGCACGTAGGTCGACACGGCGCACCCGATTTGGGTCTTCGCTGCGTTCGAGCTAGTTAGCAGAAGTCAGAAATCGCTTGACAGTCAGGTGCGGTTGGATGCTCTTGCAGAACAACTCTCCCTGCCTTCAGGCGCAGACCCCGTTAGATATGGCTCAAGCTTGACATGGCCTTTCACCACGAATACAAGGAATCCACGAATGAAGAAAGATATTTTTGCCGCTACCGCGTCGTTGGCACTCTGCGCAACCGGCTTGCCCATCCAGGCTAGCCCCGCTGTTGCACAGAAAACACCCGCATTCTCAACTGCTGGCAAAACCGTGCAGGTCTACACCACCGCAGGCACCGACAAGCGTCTGAGCTTGACCGACACCGTCACATTCGCGCCGGGACAGCAACCTGTCGAAACCGACGTTTCGGTTGTGGTCAACCCCAACAACCGCTTTCAAAAGTTGCTTGGCATCGGCGGGGCGATCACCGATGCCAGCGCCGAAGTATTTGCCAAACTCAGCCCGGCCAAACAAGAAGAGTTTTTAACCGCGTACTACGACAAAGACCAAGGCATAGGCTACACGCTCGCCAGAACCACCATTCACAGCTCCGACTTCAGCAGCGCCAGCTACACCTATGTCAAAGAAGGCGACAAGGGATTAACCACGTTTAGCATCGACCATGATCGCCAATTCCGCATCCCGCTGATTAAAAGAGCGATCGCCACCGCAGGCGGCAAACTCACGCTGTACGCCAGCCCATGGAGCGCACCCGCGTTCATGAAAACCAATAACAACATGCTGCAAGGCGGCAAACTATTGCCTGAGTACGCCGACGCATGGGCAACTTACATCACCAAGTTCATCAAAGCCTATACCGAAGAAGGCATGCCGATCTGGGGCATCACCATACAGAACGAGCCACTTGCCAAACAGCGTTGGGAATCGATGTTGTTTACCGCCGAGGAAGAGCGTGATTTTCTTAAAAATCACCTCGGCCCCATCATGCATCAGCAAGGACTGGCCGATAAAAAAATCGTGGTCTGGGATCACAACCGGGATCTCATGAGCCAACGCGCCAGCGTCATTTTCGACGACCCTGAAGCATCCAAATACGCCTGGGGCATAGGCTTTCATTGGTATGAAACCTGGGCAGGTGGTGAGCCGATGTTTAAAAACGTTGCTGAAGTTTATCAATCGTATCCGAGCAAAAACATCCTGTTTACCGAAGGCACGGTAGAAAAATTCGACCCGGCGCGGTTTCAATACTGGCCCAATGCCGAGCGCTACGGCACCTCATTGATCAACGACTTCAATAACGGCACGGTAGGCTGGACCGACTGGAACATCCTATTAGACGAAAAAGGCGGCCCCAACCACGTTGCCAACTTCTGCTTTGCGCCTATCCACGCCGACACAAAAACCGGCGAATTGATCTACACCCCAACGTATTACTACCTCGGACATTTTTCCAAATTCATTCGCCCACAAGCCCAGCGCGTCAGTTCCACCAGCACACGCAGCACGCTGTTGACGACGTCCTTCCTCAACGAAGACAACACCATGGCAACGGTCGTGATGAACCACAGCGACAAAGAGATTCGCTACAAATTCTTTGTCGGCTCAGCGGAAACCAAGGTAACGATCCCAGCGCATGCGATTCAAACGCTGGTTTACTAGGTTGGCATAAGGTTTGATTTCTGAGGCTGAAATCGGAGGCAAGATCAGGGTGAATTTGTTCTAAGCGTAAGTGCTTGATCTGTAATGGGGAATTTTTCCACTCAATATTCGCACTCCCTCTGACTGAACAGAGAACAAATTCACCGTGGGGGCAAGATGTCGATGATTGACGCCCTTTTTTCGCTGATCGGAGAAGGGGGCACGGTACAAATCAGTCTGCTTGGCCCGAACACGGACTGTGTTCCTGTAGACATCCTATCTGTCGGTGCTGGACTACTACTGTTTGCCTGAACCGCGTTGACGGCCCGCTTTGTTTCGCAGTGCGGTGCGCCGCAGCAGTGCGCCGCGCCCGAAGTTCAGCACCTGCGTGGCAATGACGGTTTCCAACAAAAAGCCGATCAAAGCCAGCACAAACGAGCCCACACCCACCAAAAACAAGATCGTTGCGATTTGCAAGGTGTTGATCGCGGTGGTTTGCCCCAAAAATAGCGTCACGATGGTCAGGGCGATGCAGATAGAGCAAAACGTCAGCAAGGCAATACAGGTGTTAGCCAGCGTGCCGCGCTGGCGCAGCTGCATCAGTTCGGTGCAGACCTGCGCGGTCGGCTCGGCATCTGGCTTCGCTTCCAGCCGTTCTTCGAGCACCCGGGCACGGTCAATGATGCGTGCCAGCCGCCCGGCCACCGTGCCAATCATCCCGGCAATCGCGGTCAGCAAAAAAACCGGTGCCACGGCGAGCTGGATGCCGTGGGTGACGGTGTTCAGGTCAGGTGCGAAAAACATAGTGAACTTCCCAGGTGGTGAACGGGTTAAATGCCTGATCTTCAAGCGATCTCGTTGGCGTCGTCAGGGATGGCGCGACCGGCCGTGCGCAGCAGGCAAACCAACGCCAGTGCAGCCACGCTCACCAATAGGGCAGGAAACCCCCATGTGAAAGAGCGGTCGATCAACGCGCCACACACGCTGGAGGCACACAACCCGCCCAGCGTGTAGGCCAGCACCAGTACCGCAGTGCTGTTGACCAAGGACATGCCTTTTTGTCGTGATCCAATGTCCGTCATTGCCAAGGTGTACAGAGCGGCGCCGCTGGCGCCCCATACAAACACCAGTGCCCACAGCAGCTGCAAGCTGTGTGCGGCCCACGGTGTTAACAGTGTGGACAGCACAATCAGCGCAGCGCACAGCGTCATCATGCGCCGGCGTCCCTGCTGCGGCGAGGCGAATCGGTCGGCCAGCATGCCTACGGGCAACGCAACCAAGGTGCCACCCAGGCCGCTCACCGACACCAGCACGGCCGCAGCGCCCGCGCTTAAGCCCACCGCCAGCCCATACAGTGGCAAGATGGAGGCCAACCCGAGTTCAAAGAAACCACCGGTGAATCCCGCCAGCATGATGATGGGTTGGGCACGCGTGGCTTGCCACAAGCCCCGCAGGCCGACACGGGCGCTGTGGTGGTCTTGGTCTTGCGGCAGGCGGGGAATGAAGGCGGTCCAGCCCAGGCCCAGCGTCATCAATCCAATGGCCAGCCACAAGCCCCAGTCGTTGTCGGTTCCCACCCAAGCCAGCAGTGCAGGCCCGATGATGAAGGTCAGCCCCACCATGGTGGCGTACAGGCCGATGGCGCGCCCGATATGCTGGGGTGGCGAAAACTCGGCGATGAACGCTTCGGCCAATACCCAGCGCATGCCCCCGGCCACACCGGCGAGCAGTTGCAACGCAAACCAGACCCACAGCGTGTCGCTGCACAAAAAGCCCAAGCCCGAGAGCACCGGCGCGCCTGATGCCAACCACATGGCGAGCCGACGCCCCAGCCATCGGGTCAGTGTGGACGCAAATGGCGTGATGAGGAATATGCCCAGCCAGGTGGTGGCCGCAAACAGCCCTGCTAACGTGGTAGATATACCGGCTTTTTTCAGCATCAGCAACAAAAGCGGCGACATCATGAAGATGCCCGAGAGCTGGAATAGGGTGGACGCAAACACGCTGACCAGCCCAATGTTGGAGGCGGTGGCGGGTCTGGCCGCGTCAAGTGCGGATGAAGTCATGCGCGGCGCGCCTCCAGAATGGCGTGCGCCACTTCGGCAAAGCCTGCCCCGCGTTCGCCAGGTGTCACGTAGCGCGGCAGGTGCGAGAGCGAGGCTGCGCAGCGCTGGATGTTGGCCACGCCCACGCTGTGCGCGAAGTGCTCAAACATCGGCTGGTCGTTGCCGGAGTCGCCCACAAACACCCACTGGTCCAGCTGTTCGCACAAGTCCCGCCCGTACAGGCGTTGCACGATCCAGCACGCGCCCTGCCATTTGTTGACATCGTCACAACAGCCGTGAATGTGAATGCTGCTGACCGAGGTGTGCAGCCCCGCCGCTTGCAGTTTGGCGACCACGCGCTGCACCGTGGCGGCGTCCAACTGGGCGTGTTCGGCGTAGTCGAAGGCCAGGTCGGTTTCGCGCCCACCAATGTCTTTACTGCGCGTCAGGCCTGGTATGTCGGCCAGCAGTTGGCTAGCTACCGCGTGCAGGCGCTGCTGGTTGCGCTGGCGCTGCGCTGCATCGTTCTGGTAAATTTTTGACAGCTTGCGACCCTCATGGTTGCATGGTGCAGCGGCATTTTGGCCTGTAAGTTCCAGTGCATCGCTGCGAATCCAGGCCAGCGCACCGTTTTCTGCCACGATCGCGTCCAGTGGCAGGGCAAGCCCGTCGGGTGTCAGCCACGCATCGCACCAGCCCACGTGCCGCCCGGTGATGGCGATCACCGTGAGCCCCGCGGCTTTCAGGTCGGTCAGGGCGCGCAGGGCATCGGGCGTGATCTGGCCGTGGGTAGTCAGCGTGTCGTCGATGTCGGTGAACACGCCGATGATGTGCTGGCGCGCGGGCAGCGGCCATTCACTCAGCGGATTCATGGGCTGGGTCGCGGTGCTTAACCCGCACTTTGCAGCGCCAAACCGGCGTGCTCGCGCAGCGGGTGGAAATGGATTTTGGGAAAACGCTCTTGTGCCAGCCGCACGTCATACGGGCTGGTGCACAAAAACGCCAGTGTGTCGGCTGCATCCCGCGCCATGCGCTGGGGGTAGGCGTGGATGAACTCTTTCAGTTCAGCGGGCGTGTCAGCGGTGATCCATCGCGCGCCGGTGTACTGGCTGTTTTCCATGCGGATGTCGGCGTCGTACTCGCCCTTCAAGCGGTGCTGCACCACCTCAAACTGCAGCTGGCCGATCGCGCCCAGCAGCATGTTGCCGCCCATCTCAGGCCGAAACACCTGAATCGCACCTTCTTCGCCCAACTGCGCCAGCCCTTGTTGTAACTGTTTGGTGCGCAAAGGGTTTTTCAGGATCACGGTGGTGAACATCTCAGGCGCAAAGAATGGCAGCCCGGTGAACAGCAAGTTGACCGAGCCATCGGTGATGGTGTCGCCCAATTGCACGCCGCCGTGGGTGGTAAAGCCCACGATGTCGCCCGCATAGGCTTCTTCTACCGCCTCGCGGCGCTGGCTCATGAAGGTCACCACGCTGGTGGGGCGCAGCTCTTTGCCGGTGCGCATGACCTTGAGCTTCATGCCGGGCGTGTACTTGCCCGAGGCCATGCGTACAAAGGCGATGCGGTCCCGGTGGTTGGCGTCCATATTGGCCTGCACCTTGAACACTACGCCTGAAAAAGCGTCGTCTTGCGGCTGCACCTGCTTGACCACGGGCTGCTTGTTCACCACAAACGAACTGGTGCGCGGGCCGGGGGAGGGGGCTAAGTCCACCAGCGCTTCCAGCACCTCCATCACCCCAAAGTTATTCACGCCGGAGCCAAAAAAAACCGGCGTTTGTTTACCTGCCAGAAAAGCCGCGCGGTCAAACGTGGGTGAGGCGCCGGTGGCCAGCTCCATGCTCTCAAGCGCCGTTTCCCATTCGAGTCCAAAACGCGCTTTGAGGGCCGCGGGGTGGGTGAGGGGCATGGCCTCAAAATCTTGCGGTAAACGCTCGGAGCCGGACTCGAATACCGTCATGGTGTCGGTACGCAGGTTGATGATGCCTCCAAAGGTTTTGCCCTGACCCACGGGCCAGGTCATGGGCACGCAGGGCATGCCCAGCTCGCGTTCCACCTCGTCCAAAATGTCCAGTGGGTCGCGCACCTCGCGGTCCATCTTGTTCACGAAGGTGATGATGGGTGTGTCACGCTGGCGGCACACCTCGATCAAGCGGCGGGTTTGCGACTCCACCCCGTTGGCCGCATCAATCACCATCAGCGCCGAGTCCACGGCGGTCAGCACCCGGTAGGTGTCTTCACTGAAGTCCTTGTGCCCGGGCGTGTCGAGCAGGTTGACCACGTGGTCGCGGTACACCATCTGCATCACGCTGGAGGCCACCGAGATACCGCGTTGTTTTTCGATCTCCATCCAGTCGCTGGTGGCGTGTCGGCTGGCTTTGCGTGCCTTCACGGAGCCGGCGATCTGGATCGCGCCTGAGAACAGCAGCAGCTTTTCGGTCAGGGTGGTCTTACCCGCGTCTGGGTGAGAAATGATGGCAAAGGTGCGGCGGCGCCGGGTTTCAAAAGCGTAAGTCACAGGAAGTTCTTCGGTCAGAGAAAAGAAGGTGCAAAGCACGGCACACAGATGCCCCAGCTGCAAGCAAGGTCAGGCGCCGCGACAACACTGCGCAAGTCGGCTATTTTAAAGCGTCGGCCGTGGGCGAAAAGCGTGTGAAATGATGCTAAATTAGGGGCGTAATCCACCTCAAGGCCAGCGCACCTATGACGATACTGTCCATACCAACCCAGTCATTTGCCGGACAACGCCCAGGCACCTCCGGATTGCGGAAAAAAGTGACCGTATTCACGCAGCCGCTGTACCTTGAGAATTTTGTCCAAGCATTGTTTGATGTTCTTAACCAAAGCACATCAGACGGTCAGGCGCTGGGTGGTAAAACGCTGGTTCTGGGGGGGGATGGTCGCTTTTACAACCGCGCCGCGGTGCAAACTATTTTGAAGTTGGCCGCAGCCAACGGTGTTGAACGGGTATTGCTAGGCCAAGGCGGCATTTTGTCCACGCCTGCAGTCAGCGCGGTCATTCGCCAGCGCCAAGCCTTTGGCGGCATTGTGCTGTCGGCCAGCCACAACCCCGGTGGGCCGGACGGCGACTTTGGCATCAAGTACAACGCCAGCAATGGTGGGCCAGCCAACGAAACCTTGACCGAAGCCGTTTACGCCCGCACGCAGGCATTGACCGAACTGCGCATGAGCAATGCACCCGATGTCAACATCTTCACCTTGGGGACTCAGTGGCTTGACGGGATGCAGGTCGAGGTGATTGACTCGGTTAGCGACTATGTCGCGGTGATGCGCACGCTGTTTGATTTTGATCTGCTGCGTGGCATGTTCAGGCGCGGTTTCACCATGCGCGTGGACGCCATGAATGCGGTGGGTGGCCCCTATGCGCGTGCCATCCTCGAAGGCGAACTGGGTGCACCAACCGGCACGGTGGTCAATGGCGTTCCGCTGGAAGACTTTGGCGGCCTGCACCCCGACCCGAATCCGGTCAACGCCGAAGACCTGATCGCCCACATGATGCAAGCCGATGCGCCCGATTTGGGTGCGGCCATGGACGGTGATGCGGATCGCAACATGGTTGTCGGGCGCAGTTTTGTCGTGTCACCTTCAGACAGCTTGGCGGTCATGACCGCGCACGCGCGGTTGATTCCCGGCTACAAAGATGGTTTGTTGGGCGTAGCCCGCTCGATGCCCACGTCTACCGCGGTCGACCGTGTGGCTAAGGCCTTGGGCATCGCGTGTTTTGAAACCCCTACGGGTTGGAAGTTTTTTGGCAACCTGCTGGATGCGGGTCGCGTGTCGCTGTGTGGCGAAGAAAGTTATGGCACGGGTTCGAGTCACGTCCGGGAAAAAGATGGCTTGTGGGCGATTTTGTTTTGGATGAGTCTGGTGGGGGCGACCGGTCGCTCAGTGGAGTCGTTGGTGCGCGAGCACTGGTGCACCTACGGTCGCAATTACTACACCCGTCACGACTATGAAGGCGTTGCTGTAGATGCCGCCAACGCGCTGATGGGTGACTTGCGTTTGGCGTTGCCCGGATTGGTGGGGCAAAGCTTTGGCACACGCAGGGTCACGGTAGCCGATGATTTTTCCTACACCGACCCGGTCGATGGCTCGGTGTCCAGCGCCCAAGGTGTTCGCCTGATTTTTGACGACGGTGCCCGCGTGATTTTTCGTTTGTCGGGCACTGGCACGGAAGGCGCGACGCTGCGCGTGTATTGTGAGCGGTACGAGGCAGACCCCGCGCGTCAAGATGAACCCGTGCAGCAAGCGCTGGCAGACTTGGTGTTGTTGGCCGATCAGGTCGCGGGGATTGCTGGGCGAACCGGCATGAGCGGCCCGACCGTTGCGACGTAAGTGTTGTTTTTGACTGAAGTGTGTATTTTCTAAGAACCAATAGAGGAGTTTTCCCATGATGAAAGATGACCATCACGCGCCAGAAGCCCACCAGTTGATTCGTCAAACGGTGGCGCTGGTCCTGGCCGGAGGTCGCGGGTCGCGCCTCAAGCAATTGACGGACGGCCGCGCTAAACCTGCTGTGTACTTTGGCGGCAAGTTCCGCATCATTGACTTTGCGTTGTCCAACTGCCTGAACTCTGGTATTCGCCGCATGGCGGTGGTGACACAGTACAAATCGCACTCGCTGATGCGTCACATGCAACGCGGCTGGAGTTTCTTGCGTGCCGAACTGAACGAAATGGTTGACTTGTTGCCCGCACAACAGCGTGCCGGTGAAGAGCATTGGTACCGTGGCACGGCGGACGCGATTTTTCAGAATATGGACATCATTCAGGCCAGCAACCCCGAATACATCGTGATTCTGGCGGGTGACCACATCTACAAGATGGATTACTCCATCATGGTCAAAGACCACGTGGTCCATGGCGCAGGCTGCACGGTGGGCTGCATTGAGGTGCCGCGCGATGAGGCGTCTGCTTTTGGCGTGATGGCCATTGATGAGTCGCGTGAGATCACCGCGTTCATTGAAAAACCAGTCGATCCACCGCCCATGCCCGGCAACGACAAGGTCTCGTTGGCCAGCATGGGTATTTACGTGTTCAATGCGGACTACCTCTACAAGCTGCTCGAAGAAGACTTGGCAGACCCCACCTCCGAGCACGATTTCGGCAAAAACGTGATCCCCAAAGCCGTGTCGCAAGGCCGTGCGTTGGCGCACCCGTTTGGCATGTCCTGCGTGTCGCGCGTGAAGGAAGTCACGCCTTACTGGCGCGATGTCGGCACTATAGATGCGTTCTGGGCGGCCAATCTGGACTTGGCCTCCACCGTGCCCGAGCTCGACATTTATGACGTGAACTGGCCCATCTGGACTTACCAGCGTCAATTGCCCCCAGCGAAATTTGTGCCAGACAACTTTGGGCACGACGGCGTCACGGTCAACACCTTGCTGTCAGGCGGATGCATTGTGTCGGGCTCTTATGTCGCGCACTCAGTGTTGTTCTCTGAAGTGCGTATCCACTCGTTCTGCCGCGTTGTACAGGCAGTCATCCTGCCTGACGTCACCATTCACCGCAACTGCCGCTTGACCAAAGTGGTGATTGACCGCGGCTGCGTGGTTCCTGATGGTTTGGTGGTCGGTGAAGACCCGGTGCTTGATGCGAAACGTTTCGAGCGTACCGAAGGTGGCGTGGTGCTGATCACGCGTGAAATGCTGGAAAAACTGAAGTAATCCGACGGGTCCTTTGTCTATGAATGTTTTGCAAGTCAGTGCCGAGATTTTTCCCCTCCTAAAAACCGGAGGGCTTGCAGACGTTGCAGGGGCCTTGCCGGGGGCGCTCAACGGCGTCGGCTGTGATGTACGGGTTCTGTTGCCTGGGTTTCCGAGTATTTTGGAAGACCTGCGAGACAGCGCGGTGGTGGCAGAGTTGACCGCGCCCTGGGGCGAGCCGTCGGTACTGCGCTTTGGGCGCTTAAGCAGTGTCGGCGTGATGGCGTATGTGATTGACGCACCTGCCATGTACTGCCGCCCTGGCACACCCTATGAAGACGTTAACCGGCGTCCCTTTACTGACAACTACCGGCGCTTTGCGTTGTTGGGTTGGGTTGGGGGGCAGCTGGCGGCTGGGCTTGATAGCCATTGGCAACCTCGCGTGGTGCACAGCCATGATTGGCATGCCGCACTGGTGTCGGCCTACATGGCGTTTGCGCCGGCGCGTAGGGCGCATGTCGCCAGTGTCTACACCATCCATAACTTGGCGTACCAAGGGGTATTTGCGCCCCGACATTTTTATGAACTGGGGCTCCCGTCAACGGCGTTTGCGTTGGATGGTTTGGAGTTCCACGGGCAACTGTCGTTCATGAAAGCGGGTTTGTTTTACTCGGATCACATCACCACCGTGAGCCCGACCTACGCCCGTGAAATTCAAACCTTCGCACAAGGTTGCGGGCTCGATGGCCTGTTGCGTTCACGGTCGGCGGAACTGACCGGCATTCTCAACAGCGTGGATGAGTCCGTTTGGAACCCCGCCACCGACCTCGCTATCGCGCAGACCTATGACACGCACAAACCTGCAGGCAAAGCGCAGTGCAAGCTGGCGCTGCAGCAAGAACTTGGTTTGGCAGAACAAACCGATGCCCCTTTGTTTGGTGTTGTGAGCCGGTTAACCGAGCAAAAAGGCTTGCACCTGGTGCTGGCTGCGTTGGATGATTTGGTGGCGCAAGGTGGGCAGTTGGTTGTTTTGGGCACGGGCGACACCGCTCTGGAGGGTGCATTTTTAGAGCGTGCTGCGGCGCATCCCCAGTCGGTTTCGGTGCGCGTGGGCTATGACGAACGGTATGCGCACCGTGTTTTTGCTGGCACCGATGTCACCCTGGTTCCCTCGCGGTTTGAACCCTGTGGACTGACGCAGCTGTATGGCCTGAAGTACGGTAGCTTGCCCCTCGTGCACCACGTGGGCGGGCTAGCTGACACCGTTGTCGACAGTTCGCTTGAGAATCTCGTCGATGGCTCGGCCAACGGATTTGTCTTTCATCAGTTTGACACGCCGGCGCTGTCGCGCGCGATTCGACGTGCCTTTGCGCTCTACGGGCGTAAAACAGACTGGCGTGCGGTTCGCACGCGCGGCATGGGTCAGGCCCTGGGTTGGGACCACGCTGCCGCAGAATACATGGCGCTGTACCGCAGCTTGTGTCCGTGAGCGGGCCTTTTTTGCGGCTTGGTCATGGCCGATTTTTGTCTGATTTATTGATTCTGGAGTTCATCGCACATGGCTGATTCACCGTTGAAGCAGCGGCGCGCGGGTGTCATATTGCACCCCACATCGCTGCCTGGTCCGCATGGTATGGGTGACTTCGGCCCCAATGCATTCAAGTTTGTTGATTGGCTGCATGAGGTCGGTCAAACTATGTGGCAAGTGTTGCCATTGAGCCCTGTGGGCCCGGGGGATTCACCTTACATGGGGAGTTCGGCATTCGCGGGTAACCCGTTGCTGGTCGCGTTTGAGCCCATGGTGGCGCAGGGGTGGATTGCGTCTGACAGCCTGCTGCGTGAATTCGATGCGTTGCGCGTGGATTTTCGAGCGGTCACGCCTTGGCGTATGGGCAAGCTGCGTGAAGCTTTTGCCGGGTTTGTGCGCGAGGGTACGCCTGCAGACCGCACGGCGCTGCAGGCTTGGGCGCTGTCGCAAAAAAGCTGGTTGGATGACTACATTCTCTTCATGGCGGTGGATCAAGCCCACGCGCCAGCGCAATGGCCCCAGTGGCCCCTGGATGTTCGCTGGCGCGAGGCCAGTGCACTTGCACAGCTGCGCGTTGACCACGCAGACGAGTTGGCGTTTTGGATGTTTGTTCAATGGCAGTTTGATGTCCAGTGGAAGGCCATCAAACACTACGCCAACAGCAAGGGTGTGTGCCTAGTGGGCGACCTCCCGATTTTTGTGGCGCACCACAGCGCCGACTGTTGGTCGCGCCCCGACCTGTATTTGCTCGATGCAACGGGACAACCGAAGGTTGTGGCCGGGGTTCCTCCGGATTTCTTTTCCGCTCTGGGGCAGCGTTGGGGCAACCCGCTGTATGACTGGAACGCCATGCACGATGACGCTTACCAATGGTGGGTGGCGCGGGTGCAGCGGCAGCTTGATTTGGCCGATGTCATCCGCATCGACCATTTTCGGGGGTTTGTCGATTATTGGGAAATACCGGCAGATCAACCAACGGCCATACATGGCTCGTGGAAGCCCGGCCCCGGAACGCACCTGTTCGAGAAGCTGGCGCAGGCTTTGGGCGAACTTCCGATCATTGCGGAAGATCTTGGCGTCATCACTGCTGAGGTCGAGGCCTTGCGGGCGCACGCAGGGTTTCCAGGCATGCGGGTGTTGGCGTTTGCGTTCTCAGGCGACGACTCCCATTATTTTTTGCCGCACAACCACGTACCCAACACCGTGGTCTACACCGGAACGCACGACAACGATACCGTGTGTGGTTGGTGGGCGAATTGCAACGACCATGAGCGAGGTTATGTGCGCCATTACCTGGGTACGGACGGTAGCTGCATTCAATGGGCCATGCTTGGCGCGGCGTGGAACTCGGTGGCCCTGACCGCTGTGTGCCAACTGCAAGATGTATTGGGCTTGGACGGAACCCACCGCATGAACACGCCCGGCACCATGGGTTGCTGGTCATGGCGTTTTGCGTGGGATTGGGTCACGCCAGCGGTGACCCACCGCATGGCGAGTTTGACCGTGGCATCCGGTCGGAATCTGTCCTAAAGACCCAATGGCCCCCATGCCGACGGGGTGGCCATACCTCTGGGCGACTCAGTCATGTATGTGGTTCGCCCGGGAATTTGCTGCAGCAGCATCAAACTGTGCGATGACACAGGAACAGGCGTCATTCCCGTTGTGCGCCAGTCGGCTTTTCCCGTGGGCTGGCAGGTGTCAAGCATAGCCTGCCAAGGACCTTTGGGCAGCGTGAAGGCCACCGGCTGGGCGCCACTGTTGATCAAAAACAGCAGCGGCGTGGCAGATCGCCCCGGTTTGCCGATCATGCAGCTCAAACTGCGGTTCATGGGGTGGTGCCAGGCATCGCTTTGCAAGACGCTCCCGTCGGCATTCCACCACGAGAGATCATAAATGCCCTCGGCATCAGCAACGCCGCTGTACCAAAAGTTGGCAAACGGGCGAAGCAAATGGCGCAAGCCAATCAGGCGCTGCGTAAAGGCCAGAAGGTCATGGTCAACAGTCGACCAATTGAGCCAGCTGATAGCGCTGTCCTGGCAATACGGGTTGTTGTTGCCATCTTGGGTGTGACCCAACTCGTCGCCCGCGCACAACATCGGCGTGCCCTGTGACAAAACGGTGCTCGCCAGCAATGCACGTTGCAGTTTGGCTCGCAATCGGGTGGTCATTGGCGCAACACTTAGGCCTTCGGCCCCGCAATTGAAGTTGAGGTTGTGGCTGTGGCCATCACGGTTGTCTTCACCATTGGCGAAGTTGTTGCGGTGGTTGTAGCTCACCAAGTCGCGCAACGTAAACCCATCATGTGACACAACATAGTTCACCGACTCAGAAGAGCTGCGCATACGGGCTTGGAACAGGTCTGACGACCCGCACAAGCGCATAGCGAAATCCCCACGGGTTCCCGCATCGCCAGGCGCATACGGCGACGCGGCACTTTGAACCCAGAAACGGCGCATGCCATCGCGACACTTGTCGTTCCACTCGCACCAGCCGCGCGGAAAGCCGCCGACTTGGTACCCACCAGGGCCAATGTCCCAAGGTTCGGCAATCATCTTCACGCGTGATAAGACCGGGTCTTGTGCCACCGCTGCAAAAAAAGAAGATTGGGCACTGAAGCCGGTGTCGGTTCGTCCTAACACACTGGCTAGGTCGAATCGGAAGCCGTCAACATGCATCTCGCTTACCCAGTACCGCAAGCTGTCCATGACGAGTTGGAGTACCCGGGGTTTGCTCACATCCAGGGTGTTGCCGCAACCACTGTAGTTTTCATAGTCGCGCATGTCGTTGTTGACCAAGCGGTAGTAGCTCGCATTGTCCAAGCCGCGAAAGCTGATGGTCGGGCCACCATCACCCGCCTCGGCGGTATGGTTGTACACCACGTCCAGAATCACTTCGATGCCAGCTGCGTGCAGCGAACGCACCATGTCGCGGAACTCAGTTTGTGGGGCGCACCCTTTGGCACCACTGGCTAAGCGTGGGTTGACACAGAAAAAGCCAATGGTGTTGTAGCCCCAATAGTTGCTCAACCCCATGCTGATCAGCCGCTCTTCACTGATGTTGTAATGCACCGGCAACAGGCTGACGGCAGTGATTCCCAGATTTTTGAGGTGATGGATTGACGCCTGATGGCCTAAACCAGCGTAGGTACCGCGCAGTGTCGACGGTATGGCGGGATTGGACTTGCTAAACCCCTTGACGTGGCATTCGTACAGGACCGATTCAGTCATGGGGATGGCCGGAGGGCGATCGCCGCGCCAGTCGTAGTCGTCGTGGATAACGCGCGCTTTGAGTGCCAACCGAGCGTTGTCGTGGGTGTCCATGCGTCGGGCGGTTTGGCGTCGGTCAGGGCCGAACTGGTCGTTGCGCCAGATGAACTCGCCCACGATGTCTCGCGCATAGGGGTCCAGCAACAGCTTGGAGGCATCAAAGCGGTGGCCTCGATCAGGATGCCACGGACCATGGGCCCGCAACCCATAAATGAGACCGGGAAGCGCGCCGGGCAAGAACCCATGCCAAACATCACCCGTATGACCACGCAAGCGCAATCGTGTCAGCTCAAACGTACCCGATGTGTCAAAAATGCACAACTCCATGGCCTGGGCGTTGGCCGAAAAAACGGCAAAGTTGATGCCTTTGCCGTCATACGTGGCACCAAGCGGCCACGGGTTGCCGGTCTGCAGGGAGGATGTCAGCCGATCCATTCAATAAACACCGTGGACAGTGGAGGGAGCGTTAAAGAGATGGATTGCGGACGTTCGTTCCATGGGGTGGTTTCAGTCAGCATGTCCGAGGCAGACGCATGCACGCCTGAGCCGCCATAGATCGCCGCGTCGGTATTGAGCACCTCACGGTAAACACCGGGGTGTGGCACGCCGACACGGTAGGCTTCGCGCACGGTGGGCGTGAAGTTGCAAACCACCAAGGTCAGTTTGCTGGGGTCTGTGCCGCGGCGAACAAAGGACAGCACCGAGCTTTGCGCGTCGTTGTGGTCAATCCACTCAAAGCCTGCTGGCACAAAATCCTGCTCGTAGAGCCCGGGCGTTGCACGGTAAAGATGGTTGAGGTCGCGCACCAGGCGTTGCACGCCCGCGTGCAGGGGACTTTCCAGCAAATGCCAGTCCAGACTCTGGTCGTGGTTCCATTCACGTTCCTGCGCAAACTCGCAGCCCATGAATAAGAGCTTTTTCCCTGGGTGTCCATACATGTAGCCAAAGAAGGCGCGAACGTTGGCCATTTGTTGCCAGCGGTCGCCAGGCATTTTGTTCAGCAGCGAACCCTTGCCATGAACCACTTCGTCGTGTGAAATAGGCAGAACGAAGTTCTCATTGAATGCATACACCAAGCTGAATGTCATTTCGCCTTGGTGGTACTTGCGGTACAGCGGGTCGCGCGCCATGTAGGTAAGCGAGTCGTGCATCCAGCCCATGTTCCACTTGTAGTGAAAACCCAGACCGCCCGCGAACGTGGGCCGAGACACGGCTGGGTAGGCGGTGGATTCTTCGGCCAAAGTGATGGCCTCGGGGCGTTCGATGCCAACGACCTCATTCATGCGTTTCAGGAACGCAATGGCTTCCAGATTTTCCCGTCCACCAAACACGTTGGGAATCCATTCGCCCGCTTGACGGCTGTAGTCGCGGTACAGCATGGATGCAACGGCATCAACCCGAAGGCCGTCGACACCGAAGCGTTCCAACCAATACAAGGCGTTACCGACCAAGAAGTTGCGCACTTCGGTACGGCCCAAGTTGTAAATCAGCGTGTTCCAGTCGTTGTGGAAACCTTCTTTGGGGTCAGCGTACTCGTACAGCTTGGTGCCGTCAAATTCGGACAAACCGTGAGCATCGGTCGGGAAGTGGGCAGGAACCCAATCCAGAATCACACCCACGCCCGCGTTGTGGCAACGTTGCACCAAGCGCCGAAACCCTGCAGCGTCGCCAAAACGCGCGGTGGGGGCGTAAATGCCCACCGGCTGGTAACCCCAAGAGCCGTCAAACGGATGCTCGCTGATCGGCATCAATTCGATGTGGGTGAACCCCATTTCCACGACATAAGGCACCAGCGTGTCAGCGATCTCGTCCCAGGTCTGCCAACGGTTGCCGTCCTCGGCCACGCGCCGCCAAGATCCCAGATGCACTTCATAAATGCTAACCGGCGCGCCCAGCGCGTTGGCTTGCTGGCGCTGGGCAGAGGCGGGCAAGCTTTTGGGTAAATGCCCCACGACACTGGCCGTTGCGGGGCGGAGTTCGGATTGCAGTGCGTATGGGTCGGCGTGCTGCGGGAGCACGCGGCCATCGTTGCTGCGCACCTCGAATTTGTAGCGCGCACCGACATGCACGCTGGGCAGGAAGAGTTCCCAGACGCCGCATTCCCGGCGCAGACGCATGGGGTGGCGGCGACCATCCCAGTAGTTGAAGTCGCCCACCACGCTCACCCGTGACGCATTGGGTGCCCAGACCGAAAAGCGTGTGCCGTCCACGCCGAGCATCGTGCTGGGTTGTGCACCCAATACTTCAAACGGGCGTAAGTGGGTGCCTTCCCCGAGCAGCCAGACATCCATTTCGCCCAGAACGAGGGGGAATCGGTAGGGGTCTTCTATGGTGTCTTCAAAGCCGCTTTCCCACGTCACGCGCAATCGGTAGGGTGTGCCCTGATCAAATTTGACTTGACCCTCGAAGAAGCCAGCCTCATGCACTTTCTTCAGGGTGCCCAAGGGGGTCGATTGCACATCGACCACGACGACGCTCGTCGCGCCGGGCAACAAACAACGGATCGACGTTTTTCCACGTAACCCAATGTGGGGGCCCAACACAGAAAAGGCGTCGTGGTGGCTGGCGTTGCAAATCAATTCAACGTCATGGGATTGCAACATAAAGAACCATTCAGAAAAAAGCCAACAACAAAAAACGCAGTACTTGCGACCCGTTTAACGACTCGATGGTACTGGGGAAACATGCCAAATGTGTTTGGCGTATTCACCAATGGTACGGTCGGATGAAAAAACGCCCATTCCTGCAACGTTCGCTATTGTGCACTCGCACCACTTGGCCGGCTGCTTGAAAAGCTCGTCCACTTTGAGTTGCGTGGCGATGTACGACTCAAAATCTGCCAGCAGCATGTAGTGGTCACCACCCCAAAGCAAAGCATCAATCAACGGACGGAAGCGCCCTGGCTCGTCTGGGGAGAACTGTCCGCCAGCAATCGCATCGAGCACCTGTTTAAGCGCGGGTTGGCTCTCGTAATGGCGCATCGGGTGGTAGCCCTTTTGTTTGAGTTCTTTCACCTCCGGGGTCTTCAGACCAAAGATGAAGATGTTGTCGTCGCCCACGTTTTCACGGATCTCAATGTTGGCGCCGTCGTCGGTGCCAATCGTCAGCGCCCCGTTGAGCGCCAGCTTCATGTTGCCCGTGCCGGAGGCTTCGGTGCCCGCAGTGGAAATTTGTTCAGACAAATCGGCGCCCGGCATGATGACCTCAGCCACTGACACGCCATAGTTGGGAATGAACACCAGTTTGAGCTTGTCGCCAATGCGTGGATCATTGTTGATGATGTCGCCGACGTCGTGAATCAGCTTGATGATGGATTTGGCGGCCACGTAGCTCGAAGCCGCCTTGCCAGCAAAAATAACGGTGCGCGGTACCCAATCAGCATGTGGCTCGGCCAGAATGGCTTGGTAACGCCACACCACGTGCAACACGTTAAGTAGCTGGCGTTTGTACTCGTGGATGCGCTTGACTTGGACATCAAACAGGCTCTCAGGGTTGACCTTGACGCCGGTGGTTTGCTCAATCAGTGCTGCCAGGCGCTCTTTGTTGACCAGTTTGATGGCGCTGAAGGCCTTTTGAAACGCTGCATTGGATTTCTTGGTCTTGAGTTTGGACAGTTTGTCCAGATCCAAGCGCCACTCGCTGCCGATGGTGTCGTCCAGCAGTTGGGCCAGCGCTGGGTTGGCTTGGGCCAGCCAGCGTCGGGGTGTGACGCCGTTGGTCATGTTGGTGAAGCGCCCTGGCCACAAAGCGGCAAAGTCCGCAAAAATGGTTTGAACCAGCAATGCTGAATGCAGGGCCGACACGCCGTTGACCATGTGGCTGCCCACCACAGACAGGTGCGCCATGCGCACACGGCGGTCGCCATGCTCATCAATCAATGACAAGCGGGCCAGAAAGTCGGTGTCACCGGGGCGGGCCTTAGCGGCAAACTCAAGAAACTCCTTGTTGATGCGGAAAATGATTTCCAGGTGACGTGGCAGCACTTGTTGCATCAGGCTCACGGGCCAGGTTTCCAGCGCTTCGGGCATCAGGGTGTGGTTGGTGTAAGAGAATGTGGTGCCACAAATCTGCCATGCTTTGGACCACGCCATTTCGTGTTCATCGCACAGGATACGCATCAGCTCGGCCACGCCAATGGCTGGATGGGTGTCGTTGAGGTGAATGGCGACGTGCTCGGCTAGGTTGTCCAGCGACGGGTGCTCGCTCAAGTGGCGCTTGATCAAGTCTTGCATCGAGGCTGCCACAAAGAAGTACTCTTGTTTGAGGCGCAGTTCACGTCCTGCTGGGGTGCTGTCGTTGGGGTACAGCACCCACGAAATGTTCTCGAACTCGTTCTTAGCGTTGGCAGCGCGCGCGTAGTCGCCTGTATTGAACGCGCCTAGGTCGAAGTGCGCTGGCGCGACGGCTTTCCACAAGCGCAAGGTGCCCACTTTGTCGGTGCCGTGGCCGGGAACGATCATGTCGTAGGCTTTGGCAGCCACTTCACCCGCGTGACGCCAAAGCGTTTCGCCGTTGACGTGCTCCACCCAGCCACCAAAACGCACGGGGTAACAAATGTCGGCGCGTGGGAACTCCCAGGGTGTGCCGTCCAGCAGCCACGGGTCCGGGTACTCCACCTGCGTGCCACGGACAATGCGCTGCGCAAACATGCCGTACTCGTACCGGATGCCATAACCCCAGGAGGGCAGACTCAAGGTCGCCATCGAGTCCAAAAAGCAGGCTGCCAGCCGTCCCAAGCCACCATTGCCCAAGGCCGCATCAGGCTCGCGGGAGGCAAGGTCTTCGAGCTTTTGCGCGTGCTGGACGGCAGCTTTTGCAGCGCCTTCGGTAAGGTTCAGGGAGGCCAGGGCATTGCCCAGCGTGCGCCCCATCAGGAATTCCATGGACAAATAGACCACCCGACGCGCCTTGTGTTTGCGTTCTTGTGCCTGGGTTTCGACCCAGCGCTCGGACAATTGGGCTCTGGCGACTTCGGAGACGGCCAACATCAGGTCCGTTTGGGTGGCTATTTCGGGATCGACGCCCACGGTGTGCAGCAGGTGATCATTGATGTTGGCGTTGGTGTCGGCGGCCAGACGTTTGGTGGTTGCGTTCAAGATGATGTCCTTTGCATGAAGAAGTGGCACGATTCAGCGGTCGTTTTGACTGTAACGGAATATTTACATTTCCCGTGAAGTTGGAAAGCAATTTGCCAGCCATCTTTTGTATTGTGATGGTAAAAATTGGGGCGCGTGTCGAAGTTTGCGTCCTTATAATGCTAGTCATCCGAGGAGCGTTGCAACTCACAGCGTTGTTTTTAGAACACGCTTTTGAGTGAGGCTCGGAACCCGCCTGGCCTGACGGTTTGGCGTTTCTCAACGGCGCTCACCCACTGATCGTGTGCGGTGAGACTTGCCCTAGGTTTTGCGTACATGCCAGTGGTTGTCCCTTTAACTTCTGGAGAGAACCATGAGCGCTGCATCAAAAACCGCCAAGACCCAAGACTACGTGATTGCCGACATCGGCCTAGCTGCCTGGGGTCGCAAAGAACTCAACATTGCCGAGACCGAAATGCCCGGTCTGATGGCTATTCGCGAGGAATTCTCCAAGGCGCAGCCGCTCAAAGGCGCGCGCATTACCGGTTCTCTGCACATGACCATTCAGACGGCGGTGCTGGTCGAAACCCTGCAAGCCTTGGGTGCAGAAGTGCGCTGGGCCTCTTGCAACATTTTTTCCACGCAAGACCACGCTGCTGCCGCGCTGGTTGCCACCGGAACCCCTGTGTTTGCCTACAAGGGTGAGACCCTGACGGACTATTGGGATTACACCCACCGAATTTTCGAGTTTGGAGGCAAAAAGGGCACGGCCGCTGAAGGCCCTAACATGATTTTGGACGACGGCGGTGATGCCACTTTGCTGATGCACCTAGGCACCAAGGCTGAAACAAACGCCAAGCTGCTGGACAACCCGACCAGCGAAGAAGAAGTTTGTCTTTTCGACGCCATCAAGGCCAAGCTTAAGGTGGACCCCACCTGGTACAGCCGCCGCCTGAAAAACATCGTCGGCGTGACGGAAGAAACCACGACCGGCGTGCACCGCCTCAACGAAATGTCGGCCAAGGGTGACTTGGCCATTCGTGCCATCAACGTGAATGACTCGGTGACCAAGAGCAAGTTTGACAACTTGTACGGTTGCCGTGAGTCCTTGGTGGACGCCATCAAACGCGCCACCGACGTGATGATTGCCGGCAAAGTGGCTTTGGTGGCAGGTTACGGTGACGTGGGTAAGGGTTCGGCACAAGCCCTGCGGGCCCTGAGCGCCCAAGTTTGGGTGACAGAAATCGACCCGATCAATGCGCTGCAAGCCGCCATGGAGGGCTACAAAGTGGTCACCATGGAATACGCCGCCGACAAGTGCGACATTTTTGTCACCTGTACCGGCAACAAAAATGTGATCACCTACAAGCACATGGAAGCCATGAAAGACCAGGCCATCGTCTGCAATATTGGCCACTTTGACAACGAAATCGACGTGGTTTCGTTGGAAAAATGCAAGTGGGAAGAGATCAAGCCGCAGGTTGATCACGTGATTTTCCCGAAGAAGGGCAAAACCTCCGCTAAGCGCATCATCCTGTTGGCCAAGGGCCGTTTGGTGAACCTGGGTTGTGGTACGGGCCACCCCAGCTTTGTGATGAGCACCAGCTTTGCCAACCAAACCATTGCGCAGATCGAACTGTTCACCAAGCCCAAAGAGTACAAGTCAGGCAAGGTCTATGTGTTGCCCAAGCACCTGGACGAAAAAGTGGCCCGCCTGCACTTGACGAAGGTTGGCGCCATGCTCAGCGAGCTCACCGAAGAGCAAGCCGCCTACATTGGCGTGAGCAAGGCCGGCCCGTACAAGGCTGACACCTACCGCTATTGATCGCCATGCGCATTGACCAACTGCTGGTGCAGAACCAGCTTGCCACCACCCGCTCCCAGGCACAGCGCCTGATCGCGGGCGGTGTGGAGTGGCGCCAGGGCGACGTGTGGCGTCGGGTGCAGAAAAACGGGGACGATGTGGCGGTTGATGCGCAAATTCGGTTGTTGGACGACTCCGAAGCGCGGTATGTCTCGCGGGGCGGTTTGAAGCTCGAAGCGGCGTTGAAGCAGGTGGGCCTGGACGTGACGGGGTGGCAATGCCTCGACGTCGGCCAGTCCACCGGCGGCTTCACCGATTGTCTGCTGCAGCAGGGCGCGGCCATGGTGGTAGGTGTGGATGTGGGCAGTGCCCAACTGCACCCCAACTTGCGTGCCGACCCGCGCGTGTTGTGCGTGGAAGGTGTGAATGCTCGGGCGCTGGATGCCAGTGATTTGCTAGCGGCCTACTTAGACAGCATCAGCGCGATAGGCCAGTTTGAGCTAGATGAAGACGACGATGAACAGCGGCGCGACGAGGATTTTGAAGGTCAGGGCGCCACATCCGACGACGCGCCAGATGACGCATCTGATGGTGTGCTGCCAGCGACCCAGGGTTTTGTGCCCGAGTTTGACCTAGTCGTGGCCGACCTGTCTTTCATCTCGCAAACCCTGGTGTTGCCTGCCGTGGTGCCTCTACTCAAGCCCGGTGGCGTGCTGCTGACCTTGGTCAAACCGCAGTTTGAACTGCAGCCAGGTCAGGTGGGCAAGGGCGGTATCGTGAAAGATGCAGCCCTGTACGCGTTCATCGAAAAGCGGTTGCGTGACGCCTGCGCTGAGTTGGACCTGACCGTGACGCACTGGTTTGATTCACCCATCGCTGGGGGCGACGGCAACCGTGAGTTTTTTATTGGTGCGCGTGCGCCTTCTGTTCAATCTTCCTGAGACGGACCTTTTATGTCGGATACATCCCGTTTGCCGTTAAGTGTGGAGTATTTCCCGCCCAAAACGCCCGAAGGCGCTGACAAACTGCGCGGCGTGCGCCAGCAGCTATACGCGCTCAAGCCCGAGTTTTGTTCTGTCACCTTTGGCGCCGGCGGCTCTACGCAAGAGGGCACCTTCAACACCGTGCGTGAGATTTTGGCCGAAGGCGCCAGCGCCGCCTGCCATTTCTCATGCATCGGCGCCACCAAGGCGGGTGTGCGTGCCCAGCTGGCTGAACTCAATGCCATGGGCGTCAAACGTCTGGTGGCGTTGCGTGGCGATTTGCCTAGCGGCTATGGCGCGGGTGGCGAGTTTCACTACGCCAGCGACCTGGTTGAATTTATCCGCGCCGAAACGGGGCGTGACTTTCACATTGAAGTGGCCGCCTACCCCGAAATTCACCCCCAGGCCAAGTCATCCCAAAGCGATTTGCAAGCCTTTGCCACCAAGGTGCACGCCGGTGCAGACGCGGCCATCACCCAGTATTTCTACAACGCTGACGCGTACTTCCGGTTCCTGGAAGACGTGGACGCGCTGGGCGTCGCCATTCCTGTGGTGCCGGGCATCATGCCCATTGCCAGCTCCGCGCAACTGATGCGCTTTAGTGACGCTTGCGGCGCAGAAATCCCGCGTTGGATTCGCCTGCGTTTGCAAGGTTATGGCGACGACACGGCCTCCATCAAAGCCTTTGGCCTGGACGTGGTGACCAGCCTGTGCGAGCAACTCTGCGCCGGGGGCGCGCCGGG
>Ga0136636_10000304_pt1 | contig 24086 bp, 23 predicted proteins | sample AntDrymUQ8522106_2_FD_104653 | JGI IMG/M metagenome (GOLD analysis project Ga0136636, IMG submission 104653) | Polar desert sand microbial communities from Dry Valleys, Antarctica - metaG UQ852 (21.06) | ecosystem: Environmental > Terrestrial > Soil > Desert | place: Antarctica: Dry Valley... | reverse complement strand
GGGGGCGGGGCGGGCGGCGGGGCGCGGGCGGCGGGGCGCGGGCGGCGGCGGTGGGATCCGTGGGGCGCCGGCCGGCGGATACTGCTGCGCTAGCTGCTCCAGGGCGGCGATGCGGCGGGGGGTAGGCGGATGGCTGGGCTGAGTGTACCAGGGGATACTCACATCGTTCAGCACCTCGTGCTCAAAAAAGCGGATCAGGCTGTCGGCGTAGCCCAGACGGGCCGCGTAGGCGTCGGCGGCGAACTCGCGCTGCACAAAGTAGCCGCGCCAGAGCGAGCCGAGCAGCGCGGTGCCAACGCCGCCCACGGCGAAGATAATCGCCATGCGGGTGAGGCCCACGCTCACGCCGAAGATCCTGCGCAGGAAGCCCCAGACATTCATGCCCATCAGCAGAAAGACGATCACAAAGAGGCCGAGCAGCAGCATGAAGGCGCCGTAGGCCACCCACTGGAGCACACTCAGTAGCCCATAGGTGAGCAGGAAGCCGCCGGGCAGCGTGAGCCCGAAAATAGCGCCGCTGATTCTGCCATCGAGGCTGTTGTGGTGGCCGAGCTCGTGGGCGAGCACGCCTGCCAGGCCCTCGTGCGCAAACAGCTCGCGGTAGACATACAGGGCGCGCCCGGAGACGAAGGCGTTGAGGCCCTCGTCGTCCACGGCGAAGATATGGCGGGGGATCGGGATGCCACAGGCGCGCGGGCGGGCCAGCGCCGCGTCGAGCCGAGCCTGCTCCCACGGCGTGAGCGGGCGCCCGCCAACCTGGAGCCTGGTAAGCAGGTGCCCCCTTGGCAGCCCGGCCAGAGCTGCGAGCGAGTAGAGCGGCGGGTAGAGCCCGGCGATAATACCTGCGGCAATGCCCACTTCACGCCCGAAGATCAAGCTCGTAAGCCCTGCCACTAGCGCGAAGCGCACAAGCACGCTGATGCTCTCCAGCGCGAGCGTGAGCAGATACAGGACAACACCGCCCATTGGCAGCTCCGCTGAGAATCCAACATGCAAAACAATGAGACGTGTCATTCCGAGCGCAGCGAGGAATCTGACGGGGACGCCCAGGAAGACCCTTCGACTGCGCCTGCGGCTCCGCTCAGGGTGACACGGGTCTGGCGTTCTGCTGCGGCTCCGCTCAGGGTGACACGGGTCTGGCGTTCTGCTGCGGCTCCGCTCAGGGTGACACGGGTCTGGCGTTCTGCTGCCGCAACATTGGTATCCTACTCGCTGCCCCAGGCCAGGCCAACCACGGCGTCGCCGCTGCTGGGCAGCTTGATCGCCTCGCCGCCGACGGGCTGCCAGCGCAGCAGCGAGCGCTGCTCATTCGTGCTGAGCTCGATCACGGCGCCGGAGCCGTCGGGTGCCCAGAGGGCGCGCTCGATCAGCTCGGGGATGGCGGCGCCAAGCATGGCGGGCGTGCTTGCGCCGGGGGCGAGCTCGGCGGTAGCGAAGCTTGCCCCCGTGATCAGGCCTGCTGGGTCGCGCTGCACCGTGGCGAGAAAGAAGCGGATCGCGCCGTCGGGGAGGGCGAGCGGGGCGCGCACAAACGTGGCGGGCGCCATCAGGGCCGCGGCGGCGCCGGTGGCGGCGTCGGCGCGCCAGAGGTTTGGGCCGGCGTTGGGGCCATCACGCGGGCCTGCGAGGAAGAGCAGGCTGGCGCCGTCCGCCGCCCAAGCGGCCTCGCCGCAGTAGAGCCGCTCGGCGGCGGGCAGCGCCACGCGGACCACATCGCCGCCTGTGGCGGGCATCACGCCGACGGTGCAGTCCTCGTAGAAGAGCGCGTTGACGGCGACGAGCAGCTGGGAGCCGTCGGGGCTAAACGCGAGCGGCGCGTAGCCGCTCACGCTGCGCGAGGGGGTCACAGGGTCGTCCACAGGGTCATCGGCGCGCAGCAGCTGGGGGGCGCCGCCGGCGAGGGCGATGCGATAGATCCCGCCAGGCAGATCGGGCGGCTCCAGGTTGTTCAGCAGGCGAAAGAGCAGGCTCTCGCCATCGGGGGCAAAGCGCAGATCGCTGAGCTCGTGGCCGGGCTGCTCGTAGAGCACGCGGGCGCTGCGGCCGCGTGCATCGGCGACCATCAGGCGGTCGGCGGCGCGGTCGCCGACCACGTAGGCGAGCGTCCCAAGCGAGGAGAGCGTGAAGGTGGCGATGGGGCGCACACCGTCGAGCTCCACCGTCTCGGCGGTGAGCAGCGTGCGGGTCACGCCGTCGGGCTCGATGCGCGCGATCTGGCCGAGCTCCAGCACGTAGAGCGGCGCGGGGAGCCGCTGCTGGGCGCTGGTGGGCACGGGGCTGGGGCTAACGCTTGCGACAGGCGCCGTCGTGGGGGCCACCGTAGCCGCTGCCGTTGGCGCCGCCGTGGGCGTTGGTGGGGGCGGGGGCGCTGGCGGCGCGGCGCAGGCTGCGAGCAGCAGGGCCGCCGCGAAGCTGAGGAAGTAGCGATTCATGGACGCTAGTGTACCGCATCTGGGGCAGGGATTCAGTGCCAGCTACCGGCGTCGCACAAACAGCAGGTAGTTCGCCAGCGCGGCGCAGCCATAGAGCGCGGCCGTAGCGCCAAAGAGCGGCCCGAAGCCGTAGCTACGCTGCACCTCGGCGCTCACGGTGGGGCCGATCACATAGCCGGCGGCGAAGGCGCCGTTGATCAGACCGATCACGATCGGGCGGGCGGGCTCGGGGGTGCGCTCCATGGCGTAGGCGTCGTAGAGCGGGGCCGCCATGTTCATCAGCGCGCCCCGCGTGAGGGCGATGCCGGCGGCGAGCCAGAGCGTCGGGGCCAGGCCGAGCAGCAGCAGGCATGGGATGGCGAGGCTCTGGGTGAGCACCACGCTGCTCATTTTGCCGAGGCGGCGCGAGAGCAGCGGCGCGGCGAGGGTGGCGGCGCCGGTGGCCACCCCGACGGCCGCGAAGATCAGGCCGAGGGCCGCGTCGGGCGCGCCGTAACGCTGCCGAAAGTAGAGATTCAGATAGGGGATGAGCAGCGACGCGCCGCAGGAGATCAGCAGCGGCGAGAGCATAAAACGTAGCGCGGAGCGCGTAGAGCGTAGGACGAAGCGCAGCTGCTCAGCCAGCCCTGTGGTAGCGGCGGGTCGAGCGATGCTATTGTCCTGGCTGTCTTCTGGAACTATGCCAGGCTCTGCCGAAGGCCGCTCTACGCTCGGCGCGCTCCGCTCCACGTTCCACAGCAGCGGCAGGGCGGCGAGGGCGGTGATGGCGGCGGCGGCGGCGAAGGTGACGCGGTAGGTGTCGGCGCTCTGGGGCGGCAGGCCGAGCAGAGTGGTAGCGAGGCCGGGGATGAGGCCGCCGACAAGGCTGCCGAGGCCCGCGACACCAATATTGAGGCCGGCGCTGAGCGCAAAGAGCGTGTCGCGCTCTTCTTGCCCGCTGTGGCGCATCATAAACGGCGCGGCGCTCACCTGGAAGAGCACCGAGGCTGGCCCGCCAAGGGCGGCGGCGGCGAGCAGGGCCAGTGGCTCGCGCCCAAGGGCGGTGCCAAGCAGCGAGCCTGCCGAGAGCAGGGCGCTGGCCAGCAGGGCGCGGCGCGGGCCAAAGCGGCTTACGAGCCACCAGATCGGCAGGCTGCTGAGGCCCGCCACAACCACCGGCAGGCTATTCAGCAGGCCCAAGAGCGACAACTCGCCAACCACGGGGAGGCGAAGCGTCTGCTGATCGTAGCCGAGCGCGACGATCAGCAGATTGTAGAACAGCCCGCTCACCGCGAGGCCAAAGGTGAGCAGGGCGGCGTGGAGCAAGTAGCGCCGTGCGGGGCGGCTCAGGTTGCGCATGGGCGACGAGGTGGCGATAGTCGATAGCCGATAGCCGGGCGGCGGGATCATGACTACGGCTTCCCGGTAGCTGTGGCATCCCAGGTGTGGCGATAATCTTCCACGAAGGTACGCAGGCTGCGGGGGGGGCGGGCGAGCAGGCGCCCGAGATCGGGTGTGACGGTGGCAGCAAGGCCGAGGCGGGCCGTGGTGTAGAGCACGGCCATTACAGCGATATAGGCAGGTTTGGTGCCCTTTGCCAACCAGTGGCGCACGAAGCGCAGCAGCGAAGGCTGGCGGTAGCTGATCGGGCGCCCGAGCACCGCGCTCATGGTCGCGGCTACCTCGGCGTAATCCAGGGCGACCGCACCAGAGAGGGGGTAGGCCTTGCCCCTGTGCCCCGGCTCGGTGAGGGCGAGGGCGGCTACCTCGGCAAGATCGCGCACATCGACGAAAGAGGTACGACCATGGCCCGCAGGCACAATGATCTCGGCCAGGTCGCGGATCTCATCGCGATGCGTGGTGCTGAGGTTCTGCATAAAGAAGCCTGCCCGCAGCATTGTCCAGTCCATGCGCGAGGCGCGCAGCAGATCCTCGATGGCTCGATGGGGCACGATCCGGTTGCGCTCGACGCCCAGCAGCGAGAGGAAGACCACGTGCGTAACCCCGGCACGCTCCATGGCGCTGAGAAAGGGTGCCAGGTCGCGGCGCACGTCGGAGATGGCCGGGGGGCGGATCAGGAAGACACGCCGCACACCCTCCAGGGTGGGTGCGTAGGTTGTGGGGTCAAGAAAATCGAGGCGGCTAAAAGCGACGCCCTGGGGCAGGTCGCGGGCAGATCGACCAGCGGCGCGTACGGGGTGCCCGGCGGCGGCCAGCAGCTCGGTAAGGGCGCCACCGACATTGCCAGTGGCGCCGGTGACAAGGATCGGGGTGGTGTCTATCATGCCCAAAGTATACCAAGGCTTTGCGCTGCTAGTACAGCGTCCAAGCAAAGATGATGGGTTACGCCCTGTAGCGGCGCGCTATAGCGCGCCCCCACGACCCTTCAAGTAAGCTCGGACGGAGTACTAGCGTGCGGAAATCTGCTTGAGCGGAGCACCATATTTGGAGCGCTAACAGATTTGACAGGCCCCGATTGCCCGTGCTATACTCTGCAACGCGTGGTGCTTGTAGCTCAATGGCAGAGCGCCTGACTGTGGCTCAGGAAGTTGTGGGTTCGAGCCCCATCAGGCACCCCACCTTAAAACACCCCTCCGCTTAAGCCGAGGGGTGTTTTGCTGTAACCTGGATGGCAAGCGTTACTCAGTGCTCGGCGCCGATGTGTAGCCCAGGGCCACCCGCACACGCTGGAGCAGCGGGTAGGTAATGCGGTCTGCCAACACCTGCGCCGGCCAGCCCGTCGGGTCGCGCAGATCGAACCAGGCCACGTCCGTGATGCCATACTCTGCGGCAGCATCGGCCTCCGGCTCGTAGCCAGGGCTGGCCTCGCCCGCCTCCACGGTACATAGGTAGGTCTTGCGGCGCTGGTAAATACCGCCCGCCTCGGCGGGCTCGTCCAGCAGCAGCCGCTCGACCCGCACCTGCACATTCGTCTCCTCCCACATCTCGCGGGCCACACACGCCTCCTCGCGCTCATCGGGCTCAATGCCGCCGCCGGGGATGAGCCAGTAGTTGCGACCGTCGCTGTGGTGCGTTTGCTTGATCAGCAGGATGTGGTGGGCGCGCACAATGGCGCCTTGGTAGCGGGCGATGCGCTGCATGGCGGCTCCTTGTCGTCACGGGTGCGCAAGCTGCGCCGGTCGCGTGTAGCATCCGTGATGGAAGCCATGCGCCCAACGGTCGCAGGGCGGAGACATGCCCGGCGCGTAGCATAGCACATCAGCCTCGTGGCTCCACCTCAGGCGGCTGGCCGTCCGGGAGGGGGCCAATGCTCGCGGCGAGGCCCCAGGCGGGTGCGGCCCGCGCCAGCGCGGCGGGCAGCGGGTGGCGCGCCTGCTGGTGGACGATCTACTCAGCGGGCGAGTGCGCGTGCCGGATGGTGTATCATTGGCGAATGAAGCGTAGCAAGCGCAAGCGACCGAGCGGGGCCGAAAATGCAGATTGACACTATTCAGATTGCCAACTTCCGCGGCTTCATAGAGCACACAATTTTTACGGCCCATCAACTGACAAATGTCACATCGCAGCGGGTTTTTCATTTTGGCGAGCAGTTCAATGTAATCGTCGGCGATAACGGCGCCGGCAAGACTGCCCTGCTCGACGCGCTGGCGGTCGGGCTTGGCTCGCTCTTCCTCGCCTTCGATGAGATCAAAACACGGGGGATTCGCAAGGATGAGGTCAGCCTGGCGCGTTTCCAATTTAGCGACACGGTGAACCTTGAGCCTCAGTACCCCGTAGTAATCACCTGCACTGGCCTGGTAGCCGGTCGCCAGATAGCCTGGGTACGTACGCTTGAGGGTAGCGGAGGCCGTATCACCCGCCAGGGCGCCACCGAGATCTTTGAGATCAGCCGCGAGCTTCAGCGCGCCGTGCGCAGCGGTGAGCCGGTCGATCTGCCGCTGCTGGCTTACTATGGCACCGGCCGACTCTGGCTTCAGAAAAAAGAAACGTACCTCGATCCAATTGAGAATCGGTCACGCATGGCTGGTTACCTCGACTGCCTCGACCCGATCTCCAACGAGAAGATGCTGTTGCGCTGGCTGAAGGCGATGGAGATCATCCAGCTCCAGCAGGGTCGGCCAGTCGGTGTGCTGGAGGCGGTCAAGCAGGCGGTTGTGAACAGCGTCGGGCTATGGCACAGCATGGTCTACGACATCCAGCAGGACGAATTGATTATCTCCGCCGACGACGGGCGCGTCCTGCCCTTCCGCATGCTCAGCGACGGCGTGCGCAACATGCTGGCCATGGTCGCCGACATCGCCTACCGCGCGGCCGTGCTCAACCCGCAGCATGGTGCCGAGGCTGCCCGCGCTACCTCAGGTGTTGTGCTCATCGACGAGATCGACCTGCACCTGCACCCGAAGTGGCAGCGCCGGGTCGTTGATGATCTGCGCCGCACCTTCCCGCGCATCCAGTTTATCGCTACCACCCACTCGCCTTTCATCGTCCAGTCGCTGCGCCCCGGCGAGCTGATCAATCTCGATGGCGAGAATCAGGCCGCCTACGCTGACAAGAGCATCGAGGATATCGCCGAGCAGGTGATGGATGTCGAGGTTCCGCAGCGTAGTGAGCGCTACCAGGAGATGATGGCGGCGGCCAAAGAATATTATCGAGTATTGCAGTCGGGCAAGCATGCGCCGCCCGACCAGGTTGAAGCCCTCAAGCGCCGCCTTGACGAACTGTCCGCACCCTTCAGCGACAACGTGGCCTACCACGCCTTCTTAGAGATGGAGCGTGAGGCCGCAGGTCTGGGCGAAGAGAAGTCATGAGGCCGGTCGAGCGCGGCCCCATCCCCAGCGCCCCCGATGGTGCGCCTCGTGTCTTTGCAGAATACCAAGACGCGCGGGCGGATCTGATCGCCCACCTCGGCGAATACTGCTCATACTGCGAGATGCAGCTCGACGCCTCGCTGGCCGTCGAGCATGTGCAGCCGAAGAAGGGGCCGGGCGCGCAGCCGCACCTGGCCCTCGACTGGGGCAATTTCCTGCTTGGCTGCACCAACTGCAACTCCACCAAGGGCCACCGCGCGATCGTCATTGATGACTACTACTGGCCTGATCGCGACAACACCCTGCGCATGCTGGTCTACAAGGAGGGCGGCATCGTACAGCCGCACCCCGATCTCACACCAGACGTGCAGGAGCGCGCCCGGCGCACCATCGAGATGGTCGGGCTCGACAAAAACCCGCTCAACGACCCGCAGGCTAGCAATCGGCGCTGGAACAACCGGCGCGAGGCGTGGGACATGGCCGAGCGCGCCCGGCAGCGGCTCGCCGCCCACGACACCGAGCGCATGCGCGACCAGATCGTAGAGACCGCCCAGGCCAAGGGCTACTGGTCGGTCTGGATGACCGCCTTCGCCGACGACGCCGACATGCGCCAGCGCCTGATCACCGCCTTTCCCGGCACGGCCATTGCCTGCTTTGATGAGCACGGCCTTGTAGTCACACGTCCTGGAGGGCGCATCTGAACATTTGATCCATGCTGCCCTTGACAATGGGCTGCTTCGCGGATTAAAATATACAGTAGTCATCAGCCTATCACCCCAGGGGTGATGAATGAAATTGACTTTCTCTGCGCGGCGCGCTATACTGAGATGCAGCCTCGCGCGCTACTCAGGGCTGTCCCATGCGCTTTCGCTTTACCGACAAAAAGCTCCAGGCGCTCTACACCGACGAGACCGGCGCCGAACAGTATGAGCGCAGTGCGGTCACTGGCTTCTTCCGAGTCATGGCCATCATCAAAAGCGCGCCCGACTCTCGCGACTTCTACACATTCAAGTCACTGCACTTCGAGAAGCTGAGCGGCGACCGCGCCGGGCAGCACTCGTTTCGGCTGAACAAGCAGTGGCGCCTGATCGTCCGCATCGAGCGAGACGACCAGGGCCAGGAACTCGTCATCATTGAGATCGAAGACTACCACTAGGCCACCGGGAGGGGCACCGGTATGAGCGACACCCTACAACCGGCCCGCGCCGTATCGCCGGGCGAGATCATCGAGCTGGAGCTGGAGGAGCGGGGCTGGTCCCAGCGCGATCTGGCCGAGATTATGGGGCGACCGCCTCAGGCGATCAGCGAGATCGTGCGCGGCACCAAGCAGATCACCCCAGAGACCGCGCTAGAGCTGGCGCAGGCATTTGACACCTCGGCTGAGGTCTGGACGAACCTGGAGGCAAACTACCGCCTCCAGGTTGCTCGTCGGCGGAGTAGCAACGGCGCGTCCGGCATTGCGACCCGCAGCAAGCTCTACAGCCTGCTCCCCATCGCCGACCTTGTGCGCCGAGGGTGGCTGCAGGCGACTGCCACCGCTGAAGAGCTGGAGCGCGATGCGCGGCGGCTACTGGGCGGCGACCCTGAGGCCATGATTGCGGCGGTGAGCCTGCGCCACAGCAAGGTGCGTGGCCCCGAGTACGGCGCCCAGGTCGCCTGGATGGCGCGTGTGCGCCAGCTCGCACATGATCAGGAGGTGCCGCCCTTCAGCCGCGAGCGCCTGGCAGACGCCATCCCTGCCATTCGCCAGCTAGTGGCGACGCCCGAGCAGGTGGCTGAGGTGCCGCCCCTGCTCCAGTCGCTTGGCGTGCGCTTTGTCGTCGTGCCGCAGCTGCCGAAAACCTACATCGATGGCATGCTCTGCGACGCCGACAGCGCACCAATCATTGGGCTCACCCTGCGCTATGACCGGATCGACGCGTTCTGGTTCACCCTCATGCACGAACTGGCGCATCTTATCCTGGGGCACCGTGCGCTGCATCTTGATAACCTTGATGACAAGGAGCAGCGCCGGGATGCCCAAGAGATAGCGGCGAACCAGCAGGCGCGGGCCTGGCTGCTCGACCAGAGTGCCCTGGCAACTTGGGTACTTCGCACCAAGCCTTACTTCGGTCGTCAAGCTATCGAGCGGTTCGCCGCTGCCCAGCATACCCATCCAGGTGTGGTGCTTGGCCAGCTAATGTTCGACGAGACGGTGGGCTACAAGCACCTGCGCACGCTGTTGGTGAAGGTGAGTCCGTATCTGGCGGCGTGGACGGACTCCGCTGCACTGTAAGGGGGCGCTATGATTGAGTCGTTCCACATCGCAAATTTCAAGAGCTACCGCGATGCGACCCTCCCCCTAGCCCCACTGACCCTGCTGATCGGCGCGAACGCCTCGGGCAAGAGCAATGCTATCGAGGCGCTCCGCCTGCTTGCCTGGCTGGCGCAAGGAAGACGGCTGACCGAAATCCTGAAGAGCGTCCAGTCGGAAGAGTTTGCTATTCGCGGCCAGGTGACTGATATGGCCTACAATGCTGCACCAACGTTCACGCTGGGCTGCACCGTGTCTGATCCACAGGTCGTAGAGTGGAGCGCGCTTGAACTCACCATTGCGATTGGTGAGACTGATATGCGCATCCGCGAGGAACAGATCACCAGTGTTGATGAACGTTTCCCGCTCTACCGGGTGGAGCCCAGAACCGACCCGTACAGCCACGACCTTCAGGTCTCCTATAACAACTTCGCACGCGGAGGGAAGAAACCGCGTATTGTTGCGACTGATCAGCAGGCGGTCTTCACTCAGTTGATCACCCCAGCGCGCTTCGGCAGCGAACATATCCAGGCCCAGAAGGTGATACCCCGAGTAACGAAAACCTATCAGACGTTACTGGAGCAGATCCTCTTTCTCGACCCCCACCCACGCCAAATGCGTGCTTACAGCTCGATAGTCGATGTACGCCTGAGCAGTAATGGCGAAAATGTGTCGAGCGTCCTCTATGATTTGGTGCGCCGACAGCGACGCCATGATCAGGTGCTCGACTTTATCCGGGCGCTGCCAGAGCAGGATATCCGCGCGATCACCTTCGTCGAGACCTCGCGCAATGAGGTGATGGTACAGCTCACCGAGACCTTCGGCGGGCGTGATCAAATTCGCGATGCGCCGCTGCTGTCTGACGGCACACTGCGCGTGCTGGCGATTGCAGCCGCGCTGCTCTCTGCGCCCGAGGGCTCACTGGTCGTGATTGAAGAGATCGACAACGGGGTACATCCAAGTCGTGCCCAGCTGCTGCTAAAGAATATTCAGCGTGTTGCGCGTGCGCGCCGGCTCAATGTGCTGTTGACCACGCACAATCCCGCCCTCCTCGACGCGCTCCCACTTGAGGCGATCCCTGATGTTGTCTGCTGCTATCGAGATCCGGCTGAGGGCGATAGCCGCCTCATGCGGCTCGAAGATCTCGCTACCTACCCGGAGCTGATCGCCCAGGGCTCACTTGGCGATCTCGTGACGAGCGGGGTCCTCGACCGCTTCTTGAAGAGCCGACAGACACCCGATGAGCGTCGTGCGGGCGCCCTGGCCTGGCTGGCCACTCTTGAAGCTGGGAAGAGCGAGGTGTGAGTATCTGCCTGATTGACACCAGCATCTTCTGCAATGTGCTTAATGTGCCTAATCGTAATCAGCAGCGCGACGAGGTTGTAGCGCAGCTTAGACAGCATATTGCGGCAGGCGTCACGCTGCTCCTCCCAGTGACTGCGATCATTGAGACGGGTAACCATATCGCACAGCAGGGCGATGGGCGCGTGCGGCGCACCGTTGCAGCATGTTTTGTGGATCAGGTGCAGCAAGCTCTTAATGGAACGGCTCCATGGGTAACCACACCCTCGCTCGATCTACAACTCGTACGTGGCTACATCGATACATTTCCAGATTATGCGATGCGAGAAGTTGGGATGGGCGATCTCTCAATTATCAAAGAGTTTGAGCGCCAGTGCGCACTGAATCGTATGCGCAGGGTCTTCATCTGGTCAACGGACGGTCATCTGGCGGCGTACGACCGGGTTCCATAGACGGGAGCGCCCATGCCTGATCTGCCCAATGAGTACACCCAGGTTGAGCGGCCGCTGATCGAACAGCTCCAGCTGATGGGCTGGCAGCACATCACCGGCGACACGGAGGTGCCCGACTTCACCGAGCGCAGCAGTTTCCGCGAGGTGCTGCTGGCCGGGCGGCTGCGGGCGGCCCTGCGGGCGCTCAACCTGGGTGAGGATGGACAGCCCTGGCTCGACGATGGGCGGCTCCGCCCGGCGCAACGCTGGTGCTGGAGAACCTCACCGACATCCGCACGCGCACAAAGATCCGCAAGCGCACTGAAACCAGTCGCCGGGTGCATAGCTGGTCGTTTGCGCAACTGAAGTCTTTTATCGTGTACAAAGCCGAGGAACAGGGATGTACGGTGGCTGGGGTTGATCCCCGGCATACCTCGCAAGCCTGTAGCTGCTGTGGGCATACCGCCCGCAACAACCGCCGTTCCCGTGGCCGGTTTATGTGTCGTGCGTGTGGCTATGAGCTGCATGCCGACCTCAATGCGGCCCGTAACATCGCGGCCAAGTACCATGCCAGCAGGGGTATATCTCCTCCTGGCGGGTCGTTGTCAACCGACCAATCGTATCCGTCCGACTCGTCGGAGTGAGGTACAAGCCGTGGGGCTGTAGCCCCTGCGGTAGTTGACTAGGCGCCAGCATGCACGGAACCCACTCTACCCGCTAGCGAGGAGTGGGCTCAACGACAAGTAGCATCCAGTGTAGCATCCTCTTCTGCGCTCTGCAAGGCTCCGTCGGCTGAGGGGGCGACGTCATTGTCGGGAGGCGGGCGCGTACACGCGCGCCGTGGTGGCGCGCTGCGCCGGGCGCCCACGGCGCGGGCGGGTCTGGACGCGTCGGCGCAGGCCGACGCGCGGCGCAAAGCGCCCCGGTGGCGCGACTTCAGTCGCCGGGTTCTGGCAACAGCGCCAACAATGACGCAGCCCTAGGCTGAGGGGGCGACGTCATTGTCGGGAGGCGGGCGCGTGAACGCGCGCCGTGGTGGCGCGCTGCGCCGGGCGCCCGCCTGCGCGGGCGTGTCTGGACGCGTCGGCGCAGGCCGACGCGCGGCGCAAAGCGCCCCGGTGCCGCGACTTCAGTCGCCCGCTGCCCCGCCTGGGCCGCAACGCTACGCCGCAAACTGCGTGAGCGGGGGCCTTTTGTTTGCGGGACACTGGTTCCATCCGCACGCCGCAGCAATGAGCGCGCCCCGCTTACAACGCGGCAACCACAGGCGCCGTGGTATGCTACAGATAGGGCCGTCGGAGGGACCGCCCACACCCATGTAACGAGGAGCTTTACGATGCCGAAGGCAATCTGGAACGGGGTAGTGATCGCCGAGAGCGAGCGCACCGAGATGGTGGAGGGCAACCACTACTTCCCAAGTGAGGCGGTGAACAGCGACTACCTGCGCCCCAGCGCCACGCACAGCGTGTGCCCGTGGAAGGGCACAGCGAGCTACTACGATATCGTCGTTGAGGGCAACGTGAACAAGGACGCAGCCTGGTACTACCCGGAGGCCAAAGAGGCCGCCAAGCAGATCACGGGGCATGTCGCGTTCTGGAAAGGCGTGAAGGTAGAGGGGTAGGCAGGGCAGATTAGAGCAAGCCGAGAAATTCTTCGACGGTGAGGCCTGCCTGGCGGATAATAGCGCGCAGCGTGCCCCGATCAAGCTCATTATGGTCGGGCACGCTGAGCGTTGTTGCAGGGGCGACCCGCTGCACAAGCATGTGGCTGCCACGCTGCCGAACCAGCGTAAAGCCAGCTTTGGACAGTGCTGCCACGCAACGGCGCCCAGAGATGACCGGCAGCGGCGGCATGCTAGACGACCACAAGCTGGCGATCAAGCGCGTCCTCGGGGATCGGCTCCCCGCGCTCCTCGAAGAGCTCGGTCATCAGGGCGATTGCCTCGCGAATATTGGCGATTGCCTCGGCCCGCGTGCGACCCTGGCTGATGCAGCCGGGCAAGCTAGGAACCTCAGCCACAAACCAGCCATCTTCGCCAGGGGCGATCACGACCTGGCGCAGCGTTGTTGGCAGATGCGTCACTGGCGCGACCTCGCTCAGGGATCGGGATCGAAAAACGCTGGTGGGGATGGAGGGAGTCGAACCCTCACGCCTTGCGGCACATGATCCTAAATCATGCGCGTCTGCCATTTCGCCACATCCCCGTAGCTCGCCGCGAGTATAGCACGCGCGTATGGCGTTTGCAAGCCTTTGCCTTGCGACGCGGCGCGGGCGCGTGCTATACTTTAGCTGCGGCATAACACCTCAAATACGGCTTCGCGGCCACGGCCCGAAGCGGGGAGCAGCCATGAAAGCCGTCGTCATGGCCGGTGGCGAAGGCACCCGCCTCAGGCCGCTCACCATCAATCGCCCAAAGCCCATGGTCTCCCTGGTGGACCGCCCGGTGATCCAGCATATCATCGAGCTGCTTAAGTTCCATGGTATCACTGATATTATTATCACCGTTCAGTACCTCGCCAACAATATCCAGGATTACTACGGCGACGGCAGCGGCCACGGTGTGAATATTGTCTACTCGCTGGAGGAGGTGCCGCTCGGCACCGCTGGCAGCGTGAAGAACGCCGAGCATCTGCTCGATGAGCCTTTCCTCGTGCTCTCCGGCGACGCCCTCACCGACTTCAATCTCACCGAGATTATCGCGCACCATGTCGCCACAAAGGCCATGGCCACGATCACGCTTACCCGCGTGCAGAACCCGCTCGACTACGGCCTGGTGATCACGGACGAGGGCGGCAACGTGCGCCAGTTTCTGGAGAAGCCGAGCTGGGGTGAGGTTTTCTCCGACACGGTGAACACCGGCATCTACGTGCTGAACCCCGAGGTGCTAGCCTACATCGAGCGCGGTAAGAACACCGACTGGTCGAAGGATGTCTTCCCGCGTATGCTCCATAAGGGCGATACGCTACAGGGCTACATCGCCAGCGGCTACTGGACCGACGTGGGCACGATCGAGGAGTACATGCGCGCCTGCGGCGACTATCTTTCCGGCCGTGTGAATCTGCCGCGCATCGGCCACAATATTGGCGGCGATATCTGGGTGGATGGCGACGCCGAGATCGCGCCAGACGCGCAGCTGCACGGCCCGATCTACCTCGGCCACGGCGCGAAGATCAAGGGCGGCGTGATCATCCATGGCCCCTCGGTGATCCGCGACTACACGATCATCGATGCGGGGGCCAACATCGACCGCTCGATCATCTGGCGCAACTCCTATATTGGTGAGCGGGCCGAGCTGCGGGGCGCGATCGTGCTGCGCCAGTCGAATATCCGCCAGCGCGCCACGCTGTTCGAGGGCGTGGTGATCGGCGACGGCGTGCAGATCGGTGCGGGTGCGGTGATCCAGCCCAACGTGAAGATCTGGCCCAGCAAAGAGGTCGACGAGGGCGCCACGGTCTCGGCCAGCATTATCTGGGGCAGCCAGGGCCGCCGCGTGCTGTTCGGGCGCTATGGCGTCACGGGGCTGGTGAACATCGAGATCACGCCCGAGTTCTGCGCAAAGCTGGGCGCGGCCTTTGGCGCAACTCTGCCGCGTGGCGCCACGGTGACGATCAACCGCGACGCGCACTACACGCCGCGTATGCTCAAGCGGGCGATTGTGGCTGGCCTGCCCTCAGCGGGGATCAATGTGTGCGACCTGGAGAGCGTGCCGATCCCGGTCGCGCGCTACTTCACCCAGGCCTCCGGCGCCGTCGGCGGGGTACACGTGCGGCTATCGCCCTACGATAGCCGCGTGGTGGAGGTGAAGTTCTTCGACGAGTGCGGCCTCGACATCACCACCGCCAACGAGCGCAAGATCGAGAACACCTTCTTCCGCGAGGATTTTCGCCGCGCCTACCTCGACGAGATCGGCCGCATTGCCTACGGCACCAACGTGGAGCGCACCTACACTGATGCGTTCATCAAGGCGCTGCGACCAGACGCGCTCGCGGCGATCGGCAAGAGCTTCCACCTCGTGGTCGACTACGCCAACACCAGCGTCAGCGCGATGCTCTCGCCCACGCTGCGCAAGCAACGCGTCGACGCCGTGGAGCTGAATGTAAACCCCGACGAGAACGCCGTCTTCCAGACCCAGGCCCAGTTCGAGGCGGCCATGCAGCGGCTCACGCAGATCACGTCGGTGGTGGGTGCCAACATAGGCGCACGGCTCGACTCTGGCGGTGAGCGGCTGTTTCTGGTGGACGACAAAGGCGCGAGCCTGCCGCCGCTCCAGGCGCTGGCCGCTTTTACCGCCCTGGCCATGCGCGCCAACGGCGGCGGCACTGTGGCCGTGCCTGTTACCGCACCGCTCGCGTTTGAGACGATCGCAGAGCGCTACGGCGGCGCCGTTATCCGCACGAAGACCACGCTCGGCGCCCTGATGCAGACGGCCTCGCAGCAGCCAGATCTGCTGATGCTAGGTGACGGCTCGGGCGCCTATATCTTCCCGGCCTTCTTCCCGGCGGCCGACGGCATGTTCGCCCTGATGAAGCTGATGGAGCTGCTCACCGTGACCGAGTCGCGGCTGAGTGATGTGATCGCCGACCTGCCGCCGTACGCTATGGCCCAGAACCGCGTGCCCTGCCGCTGGGAGTCGAAGGGCAAGGTGATGCGCATGCTGAACGAGCAGTACGCCGAGCGCTCCGCCCCGCATATCGACGGGATCAAGATCGAGCTTGGCAGCGAGTGGGTGCTGATCCTGCCCGACCCCGACGCCCCCTTCTTCCAGGTGATCGCCGAGGGCAACAGCGACAAGCAGGCCCGCGTGCTGGTGGAGAAGTACACCGGCCTGGTGACGTCGCTCCAGTAGGGGACAAGGCTGCGATTAAGCGCCGTCAAGCTCTTCCAGGCCAACTGCCATAAGGTAGCCACGGGCGCGCTCGGTGAGCGGGTAGCGGTTCACCAGCTGCCAGAAGCGCGGGCCGTGGTTCGCCTCCACCAGATGGGCGAGCTCGTGCAGCACGACGTATTCGAGCACGAAGGCGGGCATGCTGGCGAGGCGCTGCGAGATGCGGATGCTGCGATTAGCGGGGGTGCAGCTGCCGAAGCGCTTGTTCTGCTGGGCCGACCAGGTGAGGCTGGCCCAGGTGAGCGAGCCGCCGAAGTAGCGCCGGTTGAGCTGCGCGGCCAGCTGCTGGAGCTGGGCGTCGTCGAGCTCGTGGCGCTGGGCGCGGCGCTCCAGGCGGGCGGCGAGCTTGGCGATAATCGGCTGGAGCTCGGCGTCGGACAGGTGGGCGGGCGCCGTGATCTCCAGGGCGTCGCCGACGCGGCGGGCGCTCACCGTCTTTGCGCGCCGATCGCTGCGGGTAATGCGAATCTCCACTGCGGGGCTCCTGATGGCTGGCGGGCAACGTAGCGATAGTATAGCAACATGCGTCGTGCCGGGCAGTTTTGTCCGCAGATTGCGCAGATTTCCGGCCCATTTTCCGTCATGTAGGCCTCATGCCGATAGCCTCCTACCGACCCCTAATCTGCGTCATCTGCGAAATCTGCGGATGATGCTCTAGTGGCTCTGTTGTGCCCTATCATACCGACTGTAACACTCTGGGCAGCGCTTACGTATCATAGGCGTGTACCGGTTTGACCGGAGGTGTGTATGAACTGTCCCTCATGCGGCGTCGCCCTTCCCGCCGACGCCCGCTTCTGTATCGAGTGTGGCTTCGAGCTGCCGCGCCTTGCGAGCACCGGCGCAACCATGGCGCTGCCGCGTGTGGCGGCGGGGGCCGTGGCCTGCCCCGCGTGCGGCGCCGGTAGCCCCGCGGGCGCCGACTACTGCGTGCGGTGCGGGCGCCGCCTGGCCGACCAAGTGCCTGCCACATTGCCAACCCCGCCGGCCCCGCCCGTGCTGGCGCGCCCGCAGCTGCGCCACCCCCGACCCACGCCGCAGTTTGCGCCCGTGGCCCCGCGTGGCGCGCGCAGGCCACGCCTGGAGCATCTGGGCGGCGCTGTGTTGATCATCGGAATAGGGCTGCTCCTGCTGCTGAAAATCCCCTTCTGGCCGACGATCTTGATTGTGTGCGGTCTGAGCTCATTCCTCAGCGCGGCAGGGCGCGGGCGCATGGGCGGCGGGCTGCGCAGCGCCATCTGGCTCTTCGGGCTGGCCTTCCTCTTCAGCGTGCCGCGCCTGTTTGTGCCCGGCATGATCGCCCTCGTGGGCCTGAGCATCATCCTCAACTTGGGCCGCTGGCGCATGCGCGGGCCGTAGCCGCTCTCCTTGACAGATGACCCACGGTCATTTAATATAATGAGCTGTGGCCAGCAAGGGAGAACAAGCGTGACACTGCCACCCAAACAACGGGCGCGCAGCGCGGCCGACAAGCAGCAGCGCCGCGCGCAGATCCTGGCGACAGCGCTTGCGATGTGGGATGACCACAGCTTCGCGAGCTTCGCCATGGCCGAGGTAGCCGCCCGCAGTGGCCTGGCCAAGGGCACGCTCTATCTTTATTTTCAGACCAAAGAGGAGCTGCTGCTCGCGCTGCTGAAGGGCCTGCTCGTTGGCTGGTTCGACGCCCTCGACGCCGGGCTGGCCGAGGCAGGCCCCTGGGATGTCGAGCGCGTGGCAGGCTTGCTCTGCGCGGTGCTCGACGAGCGGCCCGCCCTCACGCGGTTGCTGCCGCTCGCCGCGACTATCTTTGAGCACAACATCCCGCTTGAGAGCGCGCGGGCCTACAAAGAGCTGCTGCTAGATCGCTCCGCGCGCAGCGCAGCGGGCCTTGAGCGCTGCCTCCCTTTTCTTGCACCCGGCGAGGGCATCTGGCTGCTATTGCAGCTCTACGCCCTGATCGTGGGTCTGGGGCAGATGGCCGACCCTGCGCCGATGGCGCGGCAGCTGCTGGATGAGGAGCGGCTTGCCCCGCTGCGAGTTGCCTTCGGCCCGGCCTTTCGCCGCTGCATCACCACGCTGCTCTACGGCATGCAGGCGGGGCGATAGACGGTGGACGGCGGTTGTAGCATCTGCTCAGGCGCCCACCTCGGCCAGCAGGCGCTCGGGCTTGCCACGAAACTCGTCCCAGGGGATGCGGCCGGCGGCGATGCCGTCGAGGGTCCGCCAGAGGGCGGCGTTCACGGGGGCGGGCACGCCACGAGCGGCGGCTTCGTCGGCCACGGCGCCGTAAAGAAAGCGGCCTTCCGACTGGCGTCGGCCCGCCCGTAGGTCGCGCAGCAGCGACGGATCTTTGCCGCCGCGCCCGCGCCCCACCAGGCGGCGCATCAGCGGGCGCAGGGCGAAGGCCGGGATGATGCGGGCGGCGTGGGCGATGGTGGCGGCCGGGTAGCCCGGCAGGTTTACAGGGCGCGCGCCCATGCGCCCCATCACGGCGAGCGCCTCGCGCACGGCGCGCAGGTCGAGGTCGATCAGGCGACTGTCGGCGTAGATCTGCTCCACCGACATGGCGAGGATCGCCGCCTGCGCGTTGCCGAGCATGTTCAGCAGCGCCTTCGACCACTTGAGCGCGCGCGGGTCGGCGTAGACGCGGGTGGGGAAGCCAGCGGCGCCAAAGGCAGCGGCCCAGCGCGCCACGTCGGTGGCCGGGTCCAGCGGCGCCAGGCCCACGCCGCCCAGCTTGGTGATCACGATCTCGCTGGGGCCTGCGACCTCGACCGAGGTAGTGATCGCGCCAGCGATGACGCGGGTAGGCCCGAAGGCCGCCGCCAGCTGTTCCTCGTTGCCGATGCCGTTCTGGAGCGTGAGGATGTAGCGCGGCCCGAGGGCGTGCAGCGTCTCGATGGCGCCAGGCGTGTCGTAGCCCTTCACGCAGAGCACAGCCAGATCTGGGGCGCGGCAGGCGGCGGGCAGGTCGACGGGATGAGCGGCGGCGGCCACCTGCACCGCCTGCGTCTGCGCGGGGAAGCGGAGCCGCAGCGGCGCCTCGGCCAGGGCCTGCACGCCGCTTGGCCGTGCGAGCAGCGCGCTCGGCTCGCCGCCAGCCAGGGCCAGCCGCCCCGCCACCTGAAGCCCAATCGCACCCCCGCCCACAACCACAATGCTCACGGTGTGCCCTTTCTGAAGCGCAGCAGCTGGGCGGCATTATAGCAGACGTGCCTCTTTACTCCACCTTAAACCGCGCTTCACAGGCCCATAACGCCCCTGTAGTAGCCTGCGTGGCTGTACCCTTGTCTACTGTGAGGAGGCCACGTATGCGCCACCCGAATGCGCCGCGAGCTCTTTGGCTGCTGCCGCTGCTCGCCCTGGTCGTTGCGCTCGCCGCCGTGCTGCCCGCTGTGCTGCCCGCCGGGGCCGACGACACGCCCTACGTCCGCCTGCTGGGCCGGGCCGTGCTGCCCGCCGACACGTTCGCGGCCGGCCCGCCCACGGGCTTCGCCATCACCGGGAATACCAATGGCCGCACGGTGCCCTTCGCCAGCCACCCGGTGCAGGGCATCAGCGCCGTGCTGCCCAAGTGGAACGGCAACTGGGTTGCGCTCTCCGACAATGGCTTTGGCGCCAAGGCCAACAGCGCCGACTATCGCCTGCGCTGGTACGAGCTCGCCGCCGACTTCAACGCTGGCACGGTGAAGACTGTGGGCTACACCGAGCTGAGCGACCCGAATGGCCTGGTGCCCTTCCCAATTGTGAACGCCGCAGGCGACCGCGTGCTCACCGGCGCCGACTTCGACCCGGAGTCGTTTCGGCAGGCCCCCGACGGCAGCTGGTGGGTTGGCGAGGAGTTTGGGCCCTACCTGCTTCACTTCGACGCCGAGGGCCGCCTGCTCGACGCCCCCATCGCCACGCCGGTGCCCGCCGCCCTGCTGCCCTTCGCGCGCGGCCTCGCCACAGTGCAATCGCCCGATAATCCCGCGTTCGTGAGCCTGCCAAGCGCCGATGCCCGCCGCGCCGCCGCCAACCTGCCCAGCAGCCGTGGCTTCGAGGGCATGGCGCTCAACGCCAGCGGCACCAAGCTCTACCCGCTGCTTGAGGGGCCACTCCTCGACGACCCGGTGCGCAACCGCCTGCTCATCCAGGAGTTCGACCTGGCGAGCAAGGCCTACACCGGCAAGCTCTGGTTTTACCCGATGGAGTCGAGCAGCAACGCCATCGGCGAGCTGACTGCGCTCAACGACAATGAGTTCATCGTGATCGAGCGCGACGGCGGCGAGGGCAGCAGCGCACGCTTCAAGCGCATCTACAAGCTTGATCTACGCAATGCCGATGCCGCCGGCACGCTGCGCAAGGAGCTGCTGGTTGATCTGATGCAGATCGGCGACCCCGACGGTATTACGGCGGACGAAGCGGGCGCGATCGGGCTCGGCGAGGTTTTCAAGTTCCCCTTTGTCACCATCGAGAGCGTCTACCCGGTGGGGGCGCGCACGCTGCTGGTCATCAACGACAACAACTACCCCTTCAGCTCGGGCCGCCGCCCTGGCCTTGCACCCGACGACAGCGAGTTCATCCTGCTGCGGCTGCCAGAGGCGCTGGACCTGGACTAGTGCCACGTTCCTCGTGCTATAATCGCGCCACTCACCCGACGCGCGTAGCACAAGGAGACTCGCATGGTGCCGCTGATCCACACGGTGAAGCCGGGCAGCAAGCTCAGCCTCGCGGAGCTTGACCCGCATAGCGACGGTGGCCTGAACCGCAAGAAGGCCGAGGCCAATCTCGAGAAGCTTACTCTGGAGATCGACGTGCTACAGGAGCTGCTCTTCGGCGCGGGCACCCACAGCCTGCTCGTGGTGATGCAGGGCATGGACACCAGCGGCAAAGATAGCACGGTGCGCAAAGTGTTTGGCCAAGTCTCGCCCTTGGGCAGCCATGTGCAGAGCTTCAAAGTACCTACCGAGGAGGAGCTGGCCCACGACTTTCTCTGGCGCGTGCATCGCGTGGTGCCGCAGAAGGGCACGATCGGAATCTTCAACCGCTCGCACTACGAGGATGTGCTGGTGGTGCGCGTCCACGGCCTAGTGCCCGAGCCGGTGTGGCGGGCGCGCTACCGCATGATCAACGACTTTGAGTATCTGCTCACCCAGACCAACACGATCGTGCTCAAGTTCTTCCTGCATATCAGCAAGGAGGAGCAGGCGCAGCGCCTGATGGAGCGCGAGCAGGAGCTGGAGAAGTCGTGGAAGCTCTCGGCGGGCGACTGGCGCGAGCGCGAGCGCTGGGACGACTACCTCGCCGCCTACGACGACGCCCTGGAGCAGTGCTCCACCGAGTACGCCCCCTGGCACGTGGTGCCCGCCGACCGCAAGTGGTTCCGCAACTACGCGGTGGCCAAAACGGTGGCCGAGACCCTGCGCCCCTACAAAGAGGGCTGGCTGGAGTATCTTAGCAAGCAGGGCGCGGTGCGGCTAGAAGAGCTGAAGGCGTACCGGGCGGGGCAGGGCGGCGCCTGATTGGCTATCCCACGCGCCCTAGAGCGCAGGTACTTCAATATAGTCGCTCTGCGATGTCGCCGGTGGGACCGGCATGCCTGCCTCACGTAACCCTTCTAGGTGAAATACGACTGCTTCTTCGATCAGTGCGAGCACCTCGGCCTCAGTCTCTCCTACGGCAATACAGCCCGGTAGATCCGGCACGTAAGCACCATAGCTGGTTGCACCTTTTTCGATAATGATAACGTAGCGCATCGTTAATCCTCTCCTACTTCTCAAATCAGCTTGCTTCCGAATGCTATTGAGTGTTCCTGGAGGAATATCCAAACAGTGTACTTCGTCACGCCTGATTCGGCAACTCACAAGCGCACGTCTGTGCGTCTCTTACGGCCCGACAGCTAGCACTCAGCCGCGCCGCTGGCGTTTTGCCGTGTGGCGCTGGCTACATGCAGTGTTGGCGCTCACTCCCGCGTGAATTCTTTATACCGCTCGGGTGCGTAGCGAGCAGCGAGCAAGCCTGTAGCTTCTTCAAGGTTGATCGCCTGTACTAGAACGCCTTCTTGCCCGTAAGGTAAGTACGCCTGGCACTCGCCTGACGGCGCGATCAGGCTTGTCGCTGAGTGTTGGAAGCGCATCGCATAATTGACGCTCGCAAAGAAGATCGTGTTCTCTCTGCTGCGACACTGCATCGCCTTTTCGTAGTACGGCCCGCTGGATGCGCCCCACTGAGTTAGGCGGACACCTGTTTGATCACTCCCGGTATGGTGGGGATGAAAGACGATTTTGGCGCCCCGCACGGCTGCCCAGCGCACCGTTTCGGGATAGCGCCAGCCCTCATGGCAGATCGCTACGCCAAACTTTACTCCGTTGATCTCGAAGAGGCGCCGAGTATTTCCGGGCACATAGAACTGATCTTCGCTTGGGTCTAGCTGATTCTTGGTTTGATAACCCTGAATCTGGCCCTGAGCGTCGATCACATAGGCGACAATCTGCCTGCCCGCCTGCGCGAGCCGTTCCATGCAGATGATCGTGGCCACTGCATACGTTCGCGCCCACTGCGCCACGGCGTGGAGCGCACGCTCCTGCTGCGTCTGATCATAGGGCAGCACTTCAAAATCTTGTCCCCGCAGGCCTGGAAGATAGGCTTCAGGGAAACAGACGATCTCTGCGCCTTGGGTCGAGGCTTCGGACACGAGCTGCTTCAGCTTGTCTAAGCCCGCATCAAGGGATGTGGCGATGCACGGCGAGGCGAGGGCAATTCGCATGGATGGACTCCGCAGATTTGGCTTATCACGCTGCCACATTACGGTGTAATGCGAGCACGCATCGGGTCACGGCGCACGCGGCTGATTGAGGCGGCCAGTTCGGCGAGCAGCAGGGTAGGCACGATCACGCGCACATCGCCCTGCTTCAGGCGCGCGATGAGCGCGTGACAGTCATCGTAGTGAGGGTCGCTGTGATCGATATCCCGCGCGTAGATATTGGCGTCGAGGGTGTACATACGTCCAGCTTAGCGGCGCGAGGCCGATAGGTCTTCGGAGATCGTTGGCGACACCGGGCCCTGAGCCGCGAAGTGGGCCCGCACCTCGTCGAGTGCGGCCAACGCCTCCTCAGGCATCATGGGGTGCCGCACCGAAGCATGCGGCACTTCGCCAGCTGCCTCACTCGCCAAGGCGCCGACCAGACGCAGCCGCTCGGCCAGGGGCAGGCGGCGCGCAACGCTTAGGAGCTCGTCATAGGTTGATCTTGCCATGGGCATTGCCTCCCTTTGAGTCACCACGCAGGCCGCAACGTTTCCGGCCCAGCTGTTTTGCCTCAATACCAACGTACATCCACGAAAGGCATACTTCAACCTGACAGGTGTGCTTAATCTGTCACGACCTCGTCGCACGCTGCCTGAGCACATTGTAGCATCCCTCTATCGCCCCGTCCGGCCGTTGCGCCCAGGCGCTCGTCCCCACACCCAGTACCTGTTCAATGTCACTGAGCACTGCCGACCAGCGCGGCGACCACCTTGTCCCATGTGATCGCGGCGACCTGCGGCCGGCCCGCGCGGCCCATGCGCTCGGCGAGGGCGGCGTTTGCGGCGAGGCTGGCGATGGCCTGAGCGATGCGGGCGGGCTCGGGCGGGCAGACCAGCCCGCTCACGCCGTGCTCCACGAACTCTAGCACGCCGCCCGCGTCGTCGGTGGTGATCACGGGGCGCGCCGCGCCGAAGGCCTCTAGCGTGGCAAAGCCGTAGTCTTCGTCTAGCGGGGCGTAGTAGACAGCCCGCGCGCCCGCGTACAGCTCCAGCAGCTCGGCGTCCGGCACGAAGCCCAGGAAGCGCACGCGCTCGCCTAGCCCAAGCGTTGCGGCAAGGCCCTCCAGCCGCTCACGATCCGGCCCGGCGCCCGCGAGCAGCAGGCGGGTGGGCGCCGCCGTGCGCGCCAGCGCCTCCAGCAGCAGATCGAGGCGCTTGGCCCGGTCGAGGCGCGCCGAGGAGAAGAGGTAGTCGCCGTAGGGGCCGGCCCGCAGCTGGCCCGCGTAGCGGCTG
>Ga0136636_10000303_pt1 | contig 24087 bp, 22 predicted proteins | sample AntDrymUQ8522106_2_FD_104653 | JGI IMG/M metagenome (GOLD analysis project Ga0136636, IMG submission 104653) | Polar desert sand microbial communities from Dry Valleys, Antarctica - metaG UQ852 (21.06) | ecosystem: Environmental > Terrestrial > Soil > Desert | place: Antarctica: Dry Valley... | reverse complement strand
GAGCGGGAGCAGCGCTTCCTGCGCGCCTATGTCGGCTTTGATACAGGTCAGAAGGCGACGCTGGAGGAGGTTGGCGCCGCTGAGGGGCTGACCCGCGAGCGCGTGCGCCAGGTGATCGCCGGTGCGCTCACCAAGCTGCGCGCCGACCCCGCCATCCAGGCCTACCGCGCGCTGTTCGCCGTCTGAGCGACCACGTGCGCGAGGGATGCCACGGCAGGGGCCACGTGCCGGCCCAGGCGATGCGGCCCTTTGCGCGGCGGCAGCACGTCCTGCAGCTCGCTCCACCATGCGTCCGTTCCCCAGCTGCAACACCCAGTCCTGCCAAGGGGCTGGGTGTTTGTGCGCGTAGCGCACCCACGCACCTGCCAACCAGACGACACTGAAAGATGAGGAACCCAATGGAATCAACCACCGAGGACGCGGTCACGCCTGCGACCGTACGCCGCGCCCAGGCCGGCGACGCCACGGCGATCGCGGCGATCTACGCGCGCTACACGACCCCGCTCTCCCGTTTCATCCTGCGCCGGGTGAGCGACCCCGCCGTCGCCGAGGATCTGCTTCAGGATGTCTTTGTCCGTATGCTCGCGGGGCTCCCCAGCTACGAGGAGCGGGGCTTCCCGATTGGCTCCTGGCTCTATCGCATGGCCGCCTGCCGGGTGATCGACTGGCAGCGCGTCACCGCGCGCCGCCCGATTGCACCGTTGGAACTGGCGGGCCGACGGGTCAGCGTGGACAGCCTTGACCGCGTGGCGACCAACGTCGACCTGGGCGTGACCCAGCAGCGGCTCGCAGCGGCATTCACCACGCTCACCGACCGCTAGGCTGCGGTCATCCGCCTGCGCTTTTTCGCCGAGCTGTCGATCGCCGAGGTGGCACAGCGACTTGCGCTCACGCCCCTGGCCGTCAAAGCGCTCCAGCATCGCGGGCTGGCCCAGCTGCGTACCCAGCTCAGCCCCTATCACACCGCCGAGGCGGCGTGATGTCTCCACCGCAGGTTTCGCTTCTCGTCAAGGAGCCCTGCTGTGGCGACACCCCCTGCCATGCCCGCCTTTCACCTCGCACCCGACGCCCTGACCTTCACGGGTGCAGGCGACCGCTTTCAGAAGAACCTCGCCGCCCTAAACTCGTCCACGCCCTGGAGGCCGAGGGCCGCCCCGTCACGGACGCGGAGCGGCTCACCCTGGCCCACTACAGCGCCTTCGGCGGGTCAGCTCGGATGGACGTTCTTCGCAGTACTCGAATCTGACACCGACGAGCTCGACCGCATCACTGCGCCGCCGAGCAGCTTCAGCAGCGCGTCCGCGAGGCCTGGGAGCCGGTGCAACTCACGGCCGGCGATGAGAGGGCGCGCCGGGCGAACCTTGCCAATCTGCGTGCCAAGCTGGACCCACACTAATGACGATCCTGCCACCGGTGATGGTCGAGCGTCGGGTCGCACGGATTGTCGCCTTGATCGAGCCGCCTGCTGGCGGCAAGTGGATGCTGCCCCACGCAACACCCGCGTAGGCGTCGACCGTGATCGCTGCCTCGGTCGCGTGAACGTCGGTCGCTGTGACCCAAAGCACAAGTCCCATAGCCCGAAGCAACTTCTGCGGCCTCACTTCTAGCATAATCCCCGATCTAGCTAACGGCACTGCCTCAATATGGTCGGCGTCGGTGTGCTCCTGAATAGATCTGGCCGGACAAATCGGCCCAGACCAGGCTTACCGACAATCCGTCCCGCCTCGTAGGCCAACGATCCGTTCACAAGGGTAGCCCGAATCTCGCCTCGCACAGGAAAGTCGTTGTACACCTTGGCTATGGCGCGGGCCTTTGTGAACCACCGTGCTGTATTCGTAAACCCAGTGGGGCGCGGATCGTATACAGTAATATCTGCGTCAGCGCCAGGTCTGATGACACCTTTGTTGGGATACAGCCGGAAGAGGCGAGCAGGCTGTCCACAAAGCCAACGCACGGCGTCGGTGAGCGCGATTGACCCTTCGAGGGCTTGCGTGAGCACATAAGGGACCAGGAACTCGATGCCCGGCATGCCGATGGCGGCGCGCCAGATATCATCGCGCCCGCGCTCCTTCTCCTCGACGGTGAAGGGGCTGTGGTCGGTCGTGATCGCGCAGAGCGCTCCGTCGCGCAGGCCCTCCCAGAGCGCGTGCTGGTCTGCCGCCGTACGTATTGGGGGCTTCAGGAGGGCGTAGGGGCCGTGCCGCTCAAGATCCTCGCGGGTCAGGGCCAGGTAGTGGGGGCAGGTTTCGCCTGTCATCGGCAGCCCACGGGCCTGTGCAGCACGCAGCAGTTGGAGGGGCAGATCACCTGAGACGTGGGCGATATGAACAGGGGTACCAACGGACTCACAGAGCACTGCAATCTGAGCGATACTCATAGCCTCGACCACCGGGGGCCTGCTATCGGCGAAAGCCATCGCGTCGCGGCGGCCCGTCGCGCGCACGCGCTCCTCAAAGAGGTGGATGAGTCGGTCGTTCTCGGCGTGAAAGACGGTGAGCAGGCCGCTCTCACGTATCAGTTCGAGGGCTGTGTAGATGTTGTCTTCATGTGGGATACAGATGCCCAGGAACTCGTCCTCACGGTCCTTGGGGGCGGCGTGGGTGAAGATCTTGAAGCCGCATGCGCCAGCCTCGGCCATGCCCAGGATCTCGCCGCGGTCAAGCAGGCCCGCCGCACCGTAGAGCCCGAAGTTGATCAATGATTGGGCCTCGCCGAGGGCCCGACGACTCTCGAGGATATCGCGGCGGGCGCAGCCCGGCACGCTGATCGGCATCTCGAGCAGTGTTGTCACACCGCCCGCCACTGCAGCCTGGGTCTCGGTCTCAAAGGTGCCGCGCTCGGGGTGGCCAGGCGCTCGCACATGGAAGTGGATATCGATGACGCCTGGGAGTACCAACATCCCCTCGGCGTCTAGCTCGTGGCGCGCTGGTGGGAGGCCACCTGGGGCCGCCACCATGACGATCCGGTCCCCCTCTATCCCAACATCTGCTGGCAGCGCCGCATCTTCATTGATTACCGTGCCACCCTTGATGGCGATATCAAGCATGAGTGCCTCACACCAATAGTGTCTGTTCGGCGAATAGACGCAGAATTGTGTACGTCGCCTCGAGGTCGGCGACCGTGGTGTGCTCGTCGTGGGCATGGGCGACCTCGTAGCTGCCCGGGCCGAAGATCACCATGCCCTGGCGCGCGACGCCCATGAGGTGCTTGGCGTCGCTGCCCGGCAGATAGCCGACCGGCTCGGGTGGTGTGCCCGTGACTTCGGCGCTGATTGCCAGGAGGTGCCGGGTGTAGGGGTCGCTGGCGGTGGTTTCGAACCAGCGGCTCACCAGGTAGTCGCCCACACTGTAGCGGCGTTCGGGGTCGCGCAGCTGAGCGGCGGCGGCGAGAGCCTCGAGCTCGGCCATCACTATCTCGGGTGCCTCACCGGGCACCATGCGCCGGTCGACGCGGATGAGGCAGGCATCGGCGACGACGTTGGCGCTCACGCCGCCCTCGATAACGCCAACGTTGATGCTGGGTGGGCCCAGAAGCCTGTGGACGCGGGCGTCGAGGACTTCGCGCTGGTAGCGCTCCAGGTCCTGGATCAGGTGGGCCATCCCATTGATCGCGTTGTAGCCGTTGGCCGGCGTGGTCGCATGGGCTGTGCGCCCGCCAACACGAAAGGTGGCGCGCAGCACGCCCTTGTTCGCCACGGCGACCCTGTTGGCCGTCTGCTCGCCGACCACGACGAAGTCGCAGACGGGCAGGTGGCCCTGCCTGGCGAGCCAGCCCGTGCCCAGGGCGCCGCCGACCTCTTCGTCGGCGGCGCAGACGATCACCAGCTGGCCGTGGAGCTCGGCGCGGCAGGCGGCCAGGTCGGCGGCTACTTTGAGCATGGCGGCCATTGGTGCCTTGTCATCGACGCTGCCCAGCCCATAGATGCGTCCCTCGGCGATCAACCCGCCGAAAGGGTCGTGGCTCCAGCGGGCGTTCTGGCCGAGGGGGACGGTGTCGATATGGGCGTGGTACATCAGCGACGGGCCAGGGCCGCCCCCTAGGCTGGCAACGACACTCCACGCCCGGCCGTCGGGGGCGAGCAGGCGGGTCTCGAGGCCGGCGGCCCGGAGGTAGGCTTCGCAGTAGCTAGCAATCGCGGCGCAGTCGCCCGGGGGGTTGGGCGAGGGGATGCGGATAAGCTCCTGGAGCAGTTCGACAACAGTGGCAGGCTGGGGACGCATCTGACCTCTTGTCTAGGGGGATTCACTCAGACGCCCTGCGGTCGCTCGGCCGTCTCGCCCTCCTTGTAGACCTGCATGAATTCGATCTCGATGTCGCTCACCTCGTCCTCAAGGAAGGCAACCCAGCCCTCCGGGTGAACGTGGCTGCCGCTCACCTTGCAGGCAGCGCAGGGCTTGAGGGTGGCGCCGTTAGCCTGAGCCTCGGCGAGGGCCGCGTCGATGTCCTCCACGGCGAAGCAGATGTGGTGGAGGCCCTCGCGCCCGCGCTCGTCGACCCAAGCGGCGAAGCGGCCATCGGGGTCCATTGACTGACTGATCTGGAACTCGACGTTGCCCAGCATGAAGACGGCGGCGCGGGTGCGGCTCTTCGCGAACTCCTTGACGTAGGCCTCCTGGGGGGCGCCAAGCAGGAGTTTGTAGCGCTCGAGGGTTGTGTCGGCGTCGCGCACGGCGAAGGTCATGTGCTTGATCTGGGTCACGTTCATGAGGGACTCCTTTGCAGAGGGGCGGCTGTCAGAGCGAGTAGATCCTTGGTGTTGGGCAGCTGCTCGAGGCGCGCGCAGCGCTCGTGCAGGGTGTCGATCAGCTCGGCGGGCAGCAGGTCGCTCGTCAGGGCGCGGGCCTTGGCCCGCAGGTCGGCGTCGCTGAGCGGCGCTTCGGGCTCGCCGCGGGCATAGGCGACGCTGGCGTGCCAGGTTTGGCCGTCGGCCAGCCGCACTTCGACGGTACAGCCGTTGCGGTCTGGGTAGGCGGCCTCGACCTCAGGGTCTACCTCGACCGCCACACGGTGGCGCAGCCGACGAACCGCCGGGGCGTCCCAGTCCTCAAAGTCGGACGGCCAGGCGCTGCCGCGTACCAGGGCCAGGGCCGTGGCAACCCTGATGCTGAGACCCGCCGCGGCCCGACCAGGCGGGTCGGGGTCGACGCGGAAGTGGGGCGCAAGGGCGTAGCTGTAGGTACGCACGGTCACGGCCTCGACCGCCTCGGGGTCGAGTGATTTCTCGTGCAGCAGAGCCTGTACGGCGTCGACCGCCTGGTGGGTGTGACGGCACCCGCCGTGGGGCTTGAAGGCGGTCTCTGTGATAGCGAAGCGCTTGCCCAAGTCGTCGAAGAGGCCCGCGCCGCTCTCGGCGCCGGGGCCGAAGGCCTGGAGGAAGCCATATGGCCCTTCGATAGCGCCCCGCGGGCCTGCGAAGCCGGCCTCGGCCAGCCGCACGGCGAAGACGGCGCTGCGCGCGGCGAAGCCAGCAATCAAATCTTTGGTCTCGCAGATATCGGGCTCGTAGACGTACTGCTCGGTCCCCGCCGCCATGTCGACGGCGAGCGATGCGGCGCGGGCGATGCCATCCGCAGTCAAGCCGGCGCAGCGCCCGGCCGCCAGGGCTGCAGCGATCGGCCCGATCGTCCCCTTCAGGTCCAGGCCCCGTCGCCGCTGCTCTTCTCTGACATGGCCGCCCAGGCGGATCGCCGCGTCGTAGGCGGCGACGATGGCGGCGAGCAGCTCGCGTCCCGTGGTGTGCGCCACATCAGCCACGGCGAGGGCCGCGGGCACCACTGCCGCCGCAATATGCCCCGCCGTCCGATGTGAGTCGTCCATGCCAAGGATCTTGGCCATGATGGCGTTGGCGAAGGCCGCGCCCTCGGCTGAAGCCCGCAGGCCGCTGCCGATGATGCAGGCCTCGTCACCGGCCAGGCGTCCGGCCCCAAAGTCGGCCGCCCGCCGCCCCAGTGAGGTCTGGTAGCCCCCCACTGCCGTCCCGAGCGTGTCGAAGACCAGCTGACGTGCCGTGGCGCGGGCAGGCTCGGGGATCTGCTCGAGCTGTAATGTGGCGGCGTGGCGCGCGATCTGTTCGATCTGGGACGCTGACATCAACTCCTCCTTCGCATGGCAGAGCCAGCTCTACGTGCTGCCGGAGACGAGAAGCGCTGCTCGCGTTTCAGGTCTTGACCGCAGCTGATCGTCTGGTGATCGATATCATTAGGTCTGCGACGTAGGCAACATCCTCGGCGGTGAGGTCCGGGGCCACGGGCAGACAGACGAGGCGTTCGGCGAGCAACTCGGTGACCGGCGTGGCATCGGCGCCGCGCAGTGAACCCTTGTAGACGGGCTGCCTGGCGATAGGCGGGGTGTAGTGGCGAACGGCCTCGACCCCCGCCGCGCGCAGGGCCTCACAGACGGCCGCAGGGTCGCGCACCTGCACCGCGTAGGTCCTGAAGGTCGGGTGGCTCGTGGCTCTGAAGGCCGGTAGCCCGACGGCCTCGCCGAGGGCCGCCGCGTAGGCCGCAGCTACGGCGCGGCGCCGCTCGGTCCACTCGGCAAGCAGCGGCAGCTTCACCAGCAGCAGGGCCGCCTGGAGCGGGTCGATCGGCACGTTGTAGCCCTCGGCAAGGTAGCGCTGCCCCAGGTGCACGTCAGCCTCGGCCGCAGGATCGTGTCCGTAGCCGCAGAGGAGACGCGCCTGGGTAGCCAGGTTGGGGTCGGCTGTCGCTACCGCACCACCATTGCCGAGGGATCCCAGGGTCTTATAGGGCGCGAAGCTGAAGACTACGATATCGGCAAAGGCGCCGACCGCTCGGCCATGGTCGGCCGCGCCAAGAGCCAGGGCGGCATCCTCGACAATGTGCAGGCCGTAGCGATCAGCGATCGGGCGCAGGGCGACCACATCGGCCGGGTGACCGTACAGGTCGACCGGCACAATCGCTGCGGTGCGTGGCGTTACTAGAGCCTCGACGAGGGCCGGGTCGAGCGTGTAGTCGGCGGGGCGCACGTCGCAGAGGACGGGTGTCGCCCCCGCCTGCCTGATCGCTGCTGTGGTCGAGATGTCGGCGTTGCCAACGGTGATCACCTCATTGCCGGGGCCGACGCCGCACGACCGCAGGGCGATCAGGAGGGCGACGGTACCCGAGTGGACCGCGCAGACGTAGGGCAGGCCCGTGGCCTCGGCCAGGGCGGCCTCGAGGCGCGCACGGGCGGCGTAACCCTCCGACGGCGCGCCGAAGAGCAGAGGCTCCAGGGCGGCGATGATCTCGGCGTCATAGGCCCGGTGTAACTCGGCCAGGCGGGCCCGCGGCACCCGAAAGGCGGTGGTTTTAGCGGATGCCATCGTCTACCTCCCGCGCAGGCGTGGGTCGAGAGAGTCCCGCAGCCAGTCGCCTAGGAAGACCACCCCCAGCACGGTGATGGTGATTGCGATGCCGGGAAACATCGTCATCCACCAGGCGCTGCCGATATACTGGCGGCCATCGGCCAGCATCAGGCCCCAGGTGATATTGGGGGGCTGAACGCCGAGGCCCAGAAAGCTGAGGGAGGACTCGGCCAGGATGGTGGTGCCGACCTGGAGAGCTGCCAGCACGATGGCTGACGAGAGCACGTTAGGCACCACGTGGCGCAGGGCAATCATGGGGCCACGTTGGCCGATGACACGGGCCGCCGTGACGAAGTCTAGAGCCCGTACTACCAGCACTTCGCCGCGCGTGATGCGGGCGTAGCTCTCCCATCCTGTGAAGCCGAGCAGGAAGATCAGCGTGAAGAGGCCGGGTCCGACGGCCCCCGAGATCGCGATCGCCAGGATGATGAAGGGTATGCCCAACAGGGCGTCGGCGACGCGCATCACCACGACGTCTATCCAGCCGCCGCCGAAGCCGGCAAGCACGCCGAGCAGCACCCCGATCGTGCCTGAGATGGCCACGGCGATCACCCCGACCAGCACCGAGACGCGGCTGCCGACGATCACGCGGCTGAGCATGTCGCGCCCGAGCTGGTCAGTGCCGAGGATGTAGATGCCCTGGCTATCGCTGTAGCCGGGCGGCTTGAAGCGGGCCCGCAGGTTGGGGATGTCGTGGTTATGGGGTGTGATCAGCGGGCCAAACACGGCCAGGGAGACCACGGCGAGCACGATAAATAGGCCCACCACGCCCACGGGGCTGCGGCGGAGTGATCGCAGCAGCGCGCCGGCCCTGCCGGTGCTACGCGGGGCCGCCCCGGCGGCCAGCTTGATCGGCGCACTCAGGCTCTGAGGGGTCGGTGTATCCATAGGCTTCAGGTGTACCTGATGCGCGGGTCGATGATTGTGTAGAGCACATCGACGCTGAGATTGATAAACATAAAAGAGAGGGCGAACCAGAAGAGCCCCGCCTGGACCACAGTGATATCGCGGATGCTGATCGCCTCAATCAGCAGGCGCCCGAGGCCGGGCCAGGCGAAGACCGACTCGATCACCACGGCGCCGCCCAAGAGCCAGCCAAGCTGTAGGCCAAAGGCTGTGACCACGGGGATCAGGGCGTTGCGCAGGGCATGCCGGATCACCACCACGCGCTGCTGCAGGCCCTTGCTCCATGCCGTGCGGATGTAGTCCTGGCCCAACACCTCGAGCATTGACGAGCGGGTCAGGCGTGACAGACGTGCTGCCATGCCGATGCCGAGGGTAAAAGCCGGCATGATCAAAGCGCGCGGCTCCTCGGCCCCGATCGCTGGCAATATGCGCAGGTTTACCGAGAAGAGCAGGATGAGCATCAGGCCCAGCCAGAACGAGGGCATGGCGGTACCCAGGGTCGCCAGAGCCGTACTCAGCAGGTCGAACGGGCTGTTGCGCTTCACCGCCCCGATCACGCCCAGAGGGATGGCAATGATGACGCCGATCAGGGCCGCCGCCCCGGCCAGCAGATAGGTCCACTTGAGCCGGTCAAGGACGAGCTCCATGGCCGGGATGCGGAACTGGATCGAGTTGCCGAAATCGCCGACCACAGCCTTGCGTAGGAAGGTCAGGTACTGCTCCCAGAGGGGGCGGTCGAAGCCCCAGGCTCGCCGTAGGGCGTCGATCTGTTCCTCCGAGAAGGTGGGCGGCGCCATGATGGCGATCGGGTCGCCCTTGAGGCGCACCATGAAGAAGACGATCAGCGAGATCACGAACAGAGTGACCACCATCTGCAGCAGCCGTGAGATGATATAGCGAGTCATGGCGCCCCCAGGAGAAGGCCGGGGGGCGACTTGGCGTCCCCCGGCCTGAGTTGCTGCTACGCGGCCTCAGGGCTGCTTGATCTTGAGATCGCGGAATGTGAACCAGCCGTCGGCGCGCGGCGTCCATTCGAACTTGTCGTTCATCGCGACCACTTGGTCCATGTGGTAGAGGGTCACCTCGACGGCCTCGTCGACATACGAGTCCCACCAAGTGCCCCAGAGCTTGTTGCGCTTGTCTGAGTCGGTGGTCGTGAGGATCTCCTGGCCGAGCTGCTCCCACGCGCCTTTAACCACACCGCAGGGCTTGAAGGCGGGGTTGTTCCAGGTGCACTGGTAGAAGGTCGGGGTGAGCGAGGGACTGCCGCCGATCACCATCAGGGCCAGCTCGCGGTTGTTGCCAGGGGTCATCACCTGCTCGCTGAAGGCCGAGGCCTCGAGCACAGTCAGGTTGACGGTGAAGCCGACCTCCTCGAGCATCACCTTGACGACTTCGGCGACCTCCTTCTCGTTGCCATGCTGGAAGGCGGGGGTGTCGAAGTTCAGCACCGGCTTATTGCCCGCGTCGGGGTCATAGCCCGCCTCCTTGATCAGGGCTTTGGCCTTCTCTGGGTCGTAGAAATTGATGGCGGCCTCGCTGCCCGCATACTGGCCATTGTGCTCGGGCCAGTAGTCGTCGACGCGCAGCAGCAGCGGGCGGCCCGAGCCCTGCACCTCGGCCAGGACCTGGCGGTCAAGGGCGTGGCTGATGGCCTGGCGGATGCGCTTGTCGGCCGTGGCAAGCTTGACGTCGGGGTAGGTCTTCAGCAGGTCACCTGACTCGGTTTGGTCGCGCACATAGAGCAGATGCTGGCGGTTCGAGGGGCCCTTCATCAGGGTGATGCCGGGCGTCTGGCCGAGCTTCTCGCGCTCGGGCAGGGGCACGTTGGGCACCATGTCAATCTGGCCGGCGAGCAGGGCCGCAATCTGGCTGGCCTGCTCCGAGACCACCTGGTAGACGACACGGTCGACCTCAGGCCGGCCGCCCCAGTAGTCGTCCCACGCCTCGAAGACGTAGCGCTCGCTCTCGGTGAACTCAATCAGCTTGTAGGGGCCCGAGCCGACGGGCTCGCGGGCAAACTGCTCCTCGCCGACCTCTTCAATGTACTTGGGCGGCAGGATCTGACAGCCATTGTTGCTCATGTCGCTCTCGAAGTAGGCGTGCGGCTCGCCGGTGATCACGTCGACTGTGGTGGCATCAACGACTTGTACCTCGCTGACGAACTGCCACTGGGGCTGGACGAGGAAGTCCTCGCGGGTGCGGACGCGGTCGATATTCCACTTCACGGCCTCGGCGTCGAGAGGCTCGCCGTTGTGGAAGGTCAGGCCAGGGCGCAGCTTGAAGCGCCAGGTAGTCGGGTTGAGCTGCTCCCAACTCTCGGCGGACTGGCCTTCGTAGCCGGTTCCGTCGGCCTTGCGCCAGATCAGGCAGTCGTAGAGCAGGTTGGCCAGCCAGTGCGTCGAGCCGAACCAGGTCACGGGGGCGTCCATCGTGCGAATGGGGCCGGGGTGGGCGAAGGTAAAGGTGACCGGCTCATCGCTGGCCACCGGGGCCGCCGTGGGCGCTGCGGCAGCCGCCGTGGGCGCGGCCGTAGGCGCGGCTGGGGCCGCCGTGAGTGCGGCTGGGGCCGCCGTGGGGGCCTCGGCCTGCGGGGGTGTCGCTGGCGGGGCGCCGCCGCACGCCGCCAGGATCACAGCCACGATGGCGCCCAGGTTGATCAGGAGCAACCGCGGGAGGGTCTTCCGGTGCATCTGTTTCTCCTTGCCACTGCAAACAGTCGTTCAGTCATCTGCGAGCGCGGGTCTGGGCGGCCTCTAAGCGCGGGGCGCTTGCCGTTTGCGGCGTCATCACCTCCTCTCAGAATGCGCGGTTGCCTGTGGTATAGAGCGCCTGTGCCCAGCGCCCGGCAGCGATGCCGGCAAGATTGACCATTGCCTCCATCCCCAATAAGGCCGTCGCGGGATCGTCGTGCCGGTACTCGACGGTGCGCGGGCCGACCCGCGTCGAGCCGGGGACCATCTCGGCCATATCGGCCTCAGCCGAGCGTAGAAAGTCGATCGCTATGTGCACCGGGGCCACTGGTGCCCAGGGCTGGCCCCGGGCCGGCAGCGCCCGCTCGGCCGTGGCCCTAATCTGCGCCCGGGCCGCCTCGGGCGAGGGGACGAGGGCGCTAAAGCGGCCCAGTCCATCCTTCACCGCCACCGTGGCCACTTCGCCAAGCAGGGCCTTAGCTTCGCCCACACCTGCCCTGTCCCCCGTCACCAGAGCCACGGGCACACCGTAGACTCCGGCATAGGCTGCGTAGAGACCGATCTCGCCCACAGGCGCACCGTTCAAGCGCACCTCGCTGATCCAGGCCGTGCTGATCGTGTGGTCGAAGTGGGCCAGGGCGCTGCCCATGCGGGCGTGGAAGCCGATCAGAAAGAGCGCGTTGAACGAGCTGTCGAGCCCCGGCATATAGCGCGCCACGGCCATCGCGCCACTCAGCAGGTCGGCCGCGGGGTGTAGTGCCTCGCGCAGCAGGTTCTCACCCGAGTCGTGGCCATCCTGCACCACGATACGCCGTGCACCCGCCGCCACAGCTCCCTCGATCGCGGCATTCACTTCAGCGGTCGCCATGTGGCGGCCCCGGCTCGCCCACTCGGGGTGGCCCGTGCGGATCATACTGCCGTTGGTGATACCCGAGATGCACTCCAGGTCGACCACGATGTAGACGTTCATGGGCTCCTTCCGCTACTTGTGCAGCCTGATCTGGTAGCGCTCGGCTGTGTGGGGCGATAGCCTGACGGCGCCGCCCGGCGTCACTAGGAAGTTGTCGGAGATCAGGAAGCCGCGGTCACCCTCGAGCACGGTGCCTGGGTGGAACGAGAGGACCATGTTGGGCTGGAGCACGAAGTCGGGTGCGGCGATCGAGCTGGGGCCGTCGCTGCCGTCGAGGCCGGTGCTGTGGCAATCGGGGGTGTGCTTGCCCACCACCGGGAAGCCCAGCTCGCGTAGGGCCATGTCGTTGGCCGCCGAGATCTGCCCCAGGGTGTTGCCCGCCGCCGCTGCCGCCGACGAGCTCTCGACCGCCCGCAGGTAGCCCTGCAGCAGAGCCTGTACGTCGTCGGGCAGCTCGACGAAAGAGAAAATCGTCGTCATCTCCAGCCAGTAGCCCCAGGGCGACTCGTAGACGATCTCGAAGTTGATCATGTCGTCCTCACCCATGCGTAGGTCTTTGGGCGTCGGGACCGTGTAGGGCGTGATGTCCAACGAGAGCTTCGTGCGTCCCCAGAATGCGCCCTTTGCCTTGACGAAAGCCTCAGTCGCGGCGCAGACATCCCAGTAGCGCGCGCCCACGTGGGCGTGCTCGGCGAAGACGTCCAGGCTGGCGTCGAGGATGGCCCCATTCTGCAGCATCGCCTCGATCTCGAAGGGGCTCTTGATCTGCCTGAGCGCGTTGTAGTCGCCCGTGGCGTCGATGAGCTCAAAGCCCTCCAGGGCCTGGATGAACTTGCCATACTCGGCCAGGCTCATCTTCTGCAGGTTGACGATGCCGATGCGCCGGCCGCGCTCCGCGTAGCCCCGTGCCAGCTGGGCGGTGCGGGTGATAATGTCATCGGGCGACTCCACCCGCTCGGGGCGCGTAGTGGTCTCGTTACGCGTCCAGACGCCCTGGTACGAGCTCCAAACCTGCACCCAGGGGTCCGGATCGTCGGCGCCGAGCACCCCGTAGGCGGCGCCGCCCCAGAGGTGGGCGTTGGTGATGTAGCGCAGGGCGCCAAAGCCGCCTGGGGCGCCGCTGCCCACAATGATCAAGGCGCCTAGGCCCTTGTCGGCCATGGTGGCCTGGATACGCCCCACCCGCCGCTCGACATCACGCTTGAGGCCCTCGAAGGTCAGCATGGGCTCGCTCCTTATTGCTTCAGCCAGCTTTACTCTTTCACCCATGAGGCGGCTGCACGTAGCGCTTCCAGGCAATCATTACGGTCATATGCCTTCCATCTCGATGGGCTCGCCGACGATTGCCAGGGGCTCGCCTTCGGGAACCACGGGCCAGACGGCGCCGGCGTGGAGCAGCACCCCAGCCTTGGGAGCCAGCACCTGAGCCACGGTCGCCCCGGTGAAGGGGTGGCGCACGTGGCCGATTGGCTCGCCCGCAGCGACGGTTTGCCCGCGCTTGCGCTGATCCATAAAGGTCAGCCCGCGCTCGGTCGGCAGCCCGACCACGGCGCCCGCGCCCAGCAGTTGGGCCACCTCGCCCTCGGGCGTGCCGGGCAGCATGCCCAGATGGCGCAGTGCGTTGAGGGCGGCCAGCCTGATGCGGCCCATATCCTCGCTGCGGTAGTCGCGTAGCCCCGGCCCGCCGCCAATCCAGGCCGACACGACCAGGCGCCCGCCGGTCGACGCCGCGCTCGCCAGGGTCGTGTCGGCGGGCAGGCCCGTGAGCACATGGGGCAGGCCGAGGGCGGCGGCCAGGGCCCGCGAGCCCTCCGCATTGCCCGCAGCGTAGGTCGCTGCGTAGCTGTGGTACGACCACTGGGCGCCCGTGCGAATGTCGAGCAGGGCGTCGGCGCGGCCGACCACCTGGTGGTAGTAAGTATGGACGAGACACTCGCTCACGGTGCCGTCGGCCCGGCCGGCCCCCAGGCGGTTCAGGTGCATGTCGTCCCAGACTGCGTTGATCTGCTCGAACTCGAAGCCGGAAGTGTTGAGCAGCGGTACGACCACCACCGTGCCGCGCAGCTCGACGGGGTCAAGCTCCTTCACCAAGCCGGGGAGGGCCATCGACGGCTCGATCTCGAGCCCGCTCAGACCGGCCTGCACCAGAAGCGTCGGGCCGTCAACCGCGCCGCGAACAATATGGAGGGGAATATCGACCGCAAAACCCCCGTGGGTCTCGGTGGCCTTCAGTCGGCCGAAGACCTTCTCGCCTGGCCCCGCCTCTAGTGTGCCGATGCGCATAGCTTGTCTCCTTTCACGCGATCTCACTGGCCGAGCAGGGCTAGTTAGAACGAGACGTAGAGGTCCATTGTCCGCCGGTCTTCGACCCGGTCGACGGCGCCGAGGATGCCCACCGAGGTTGCGCCAATCGTGGGCCACTCCTGGCCGCTGGGGATCACAATCGCGTCGCGGGTGTTGCGGATCTGAGCCAGCTCGTCGCCCGTGTAGGGGTCGACCAGGGTGCCGTAGACCTCGCCGGCCTTGACGTGCTCGCCGAAGCTCCGCTGCCTGATGAACAGCCCGTCGACGTCGGGCTTCCAGAGCACCACGCCCGCGTTGTAGACGGTACAGAGGGGCCCGTCGGCCTCGAAAGCGCCGTCGACCATGCGCATCGAGCGCAGGATGTTCCAGATGCCCCGCTCGGCCACGGCAACATTCTCTTCGCCGTTCTTCACCCAGCCGGTGCCGCCGCCTAGCTCAAGCGTGATCTGCACGACGCCGGCCTCCTCGATCGTCTCCTTCGCCGTGTTGTTGCCGAACGTATTGGGCGGGAAGAAGGCAGCCTGGTCGAGCCCGAAGGCCACAACCAGCTTGCGCCGCTTCAGCTCCAGCTCGGTGGGATTACTCGGGTCGCCCTCGGCGCCGAAGAGCACGTAGCGCTCGTAGGCGGTGCGCGCTCCTGCGTGGAAGTCGACCTTGACATTGGCCTGCCGGATCACCTCGTGGAAGTACGTATGGGCGATCTGGTCCGAGACACTGCCCTTCGCCTTGCCAGGGAAGAGTCGGCTGATGTCTTTGCCGTCCACCCGCGAGCCCCGCTCGCCCAGCTCAAAGCCCACGCGGTTGACCACAGGTACGGCGATCACGTTGCCGCACAGGGTTGCGGGGTCGAGGCGCTGGACGAAGTTCAGGATGGCGATCGTGCCGATGATCTCGCCGCCGTGGATGGCACCCTGCACGAGCAGGGTCGGCCCAGGCTCGGCGCCGGCGAACAGGTGCACCGGGATGTCGGGGCTCAGGCCCGAGCGCGACTTCGCCACCTCCAGGTAGCCGAACGTGTGCTCGCCGGGCTGAGCCTCCAGGTTGCCGACCTTCATCGCTCTCCTCCTTCAGCTTGGGCGCGTGCCCAGGTAGCGCTGGAACCAGCCCTGAATGCGCCGCAGGCGCTCGATCCTGTTGCCCGGCCGCCCGCCCCGCGAGAGGCCGTGGTTCTCGCCTTCGAAAATCACCAGCTCGACCTCGCGCTCCATCCAGCGCAGGGCGGCGAACAGCTGCTCGGCCTGCTCGAGGGCGCAGCGGTGGTCCTCGTCGCTATGCAGGATGAGCAGAGGCGTCCGGACATTGGCGGCGTAGGCGATCGGCGACTGGCGCCAGAGGGCGCCCAGGTCGCTCCACGGATCATCGCTCGTCTCGCCGAGGGTGCACTCGGGGCCAATGTCCGAGGTGCCGAAGAAGCTGACCTGGTTACTAATCGAGCGCTGGGTGACAGCCGCGGCAAAACGGTCGCTGTGGCCGACAATCCAGTTGGTCATGAAGCCGCCGCAGCTGCCACCTGTGACACCCATGCGCCCCTGGTCGATGTAGGGCCGCCGCTCCAGCAGGTCGTCCAGGCCGAGCATAATCTCCTGAAAATCCTTGCCGCCCTGGTCGCCCTCGCTCGCCCGCGTCCAGGCCTGGCCGTAGCCCGCCGTGGTGCCGCGCTGGTTGAAGTAGGCCACCACGTAGCCCGCCGCCGCCAGACACTGGAACTCATGGCTGAAGTCCCACGAGAACATCGAGCAGTGGACGTACAGGATGAGGGGGTGCCGCCTGCTCTTGGTGAGACCAGGCGGGTCCATGACCCACGCGTGGACCTTCGCGCCCTCCACGCCGTCATACCAGTATTCCTGCGGCTCGGCCAGCCAGCGGTCGCCGAGCCAGCTGTTCAGGACGGTGAGCCGGCGGCTCGCCCCTTTCTCCAGCAGGTAGATATCGCCGGGGTTGCGCGGATCGGCCTTGCCGTAGAGCACCCGGTCGCCCGCCGCCGGGCCGTACTCGAAGACGACAGCGGGCTCGGCCACCAGCGCCTCGCACGCGCCCTCGGGGCTAACCCTGTAAAGGTGGGTGGCGCCTTGCGCCGTCAGCAAGAAGTAGATCCAGCGGTCGCCGGCCGGCCAGCGCACGGTAATATTGCTGAGCCCCTTGCGCTGATCCGAGATAGCGTAGTTGCCGACCTCCTGGTCGAGCTGATCGGCCAGGGGCCGGGCGGTGCCCGTCGCGACGTCGGCGAGGTAGGGCATGGCGAAGATACGACGGTTGGTTGGCGCCGGGTGGGTGTGGCCGGCGAAGGCGATCATGCGGTCGTCCGGCCCCCAGGCGGGGCTGCGGCTCTGGCCGACCCAGCCTGGCAGCAGGGGGTGCGGCGCGCCGCCCGCCACGTCGCAGATGAAGATCGCCCCCTGGCCCAGATCAACGTTCTGCTCGCGCGCCACGCCAGTGAAGGCGATGCGGTCCCCCCCGTGGCTCCAGCGAGGCTCGGCGTAGTCGCACTCGCTGTCGGTGAGTTGGGAGAGGGCGCCTGTTTTGAGCGCCAGTAACCAGATCTGGGTGAAGCGGTCATGAACCCAGCCCACGCCGTCCTGCTTGTAGCGCAGCCGGCGGACAACCTTGATCGTTGGCGCGGGGATGCCGGGGCGGGGGCCGCTGTCCTCCTCGCGGCGCTGCGTGGTCCAGCGCACACCCGCCAGCCGCTCGCCGTCAGGCGCCCAGTCAAGATCGCCCAGGGGCGCGCCATCGACGGGGAGCTCCAGGGTGGCGCCACTCTCGACCGTCCAGATGCGCACGCTGTGGCGGCTGCCCTCGCTCCAGCTGTAGGCCAGCCTGCCGCCGTCGCGGCTCCAGGCGATCGAACCCGCCAGGCCCAGGCCCGCCGAGACACGCGTGGCCCCCCCGGCGTCGAGGCGCTGAACGTAGACGTGGGCGTGGTAGCCGTTGCTCTCCGCGTCGGCCTGCTTGATCGTGTAGGCGGCTAGCTGCCCCGTGGGGTCAAGGCTCAGCTCCTCGACCCAGCGGAAGCGGAAGAGATCCTCCGGCATCAGACTCTTGCGGAGGCTGTCCTGGGGTGTGGGCTCGCTCATGGAGTCACCTGCCTGGGATCAGGTTGTCGACGGTCTGCTCGACCACGCCGAAGAAGCAACACCAGCTGCCCTCGGTCACCGAGGGGCGCGAGCGCAGGCCGAAGACCAGCCCCTCCTGAGGCGCGCGGATCTCAGCCACCGTATCGCCGTAGAGGTCATAGATCGTGCCGAGGAGGGCACCCTCGGGGATAATCGTCTCGAAGGGCAGCTCGGGGTTGCCGACGAACATGCCTGTGGCGGGCGCCAGCAGCGCGATCTGGTAGCCCTGGTGCCAGCCGGGCTCGTAGCGGGCCTCGCCGGGCAGCATACCGTAGTGACGCAGCACATTGAGGTAGCCCGCCGCAAGGTCGTCGGCGATGGTGTGGAAATCCTTCGTCAGAGTCCGGCAATTCCCGCCCAGTTCGACTGTGACCCCTGCTTTGCCCTGACCGGCGATCATCGAGCTAGGGCTGCCGCTGCCCGTCCCGCTGCGAAAGACCAGCTTCCACCCCGGACCCATCGCGGCTGCCAGTTCCATGCTCTGCGGGTTATCGGCGGCGAAGATCATGTGGGCCAGGTACGAGTGCTCGCCGCCCGAGTGGATGGCGATCTGCAGGTCGCAGCTATCCTTCATGGCCTGCCAGTGGGCCCACGCCACCCGCTCGGTCGGGTAGCCTGCGGCCTTGCCGGGGTAGAGGCGATTCATGTCGTAGGCGAAGGTGTCGAGGGGGTCACCGCGGTTGCCCGCGGTGAAGGCGCCGACGTTCATCACCGGGCAGGCGACCACGGTGCCCCGCAGTTGGGCCGGGTCGATCTGCTTAAGGGCCTGGAAGATCGAAAACGGGCCTTCGGGCTCGTCGCCGTGGGTCGCGCCATTCAGCCAGAGGCGGGGCCCGTCGTGGGCGCCGCGTATGACGATGATCGGGACGGCGCGCTCGGAGCGGTACATATCGCCGCCGATCGGGATGCCGCCGCGCTTGCGCTCGCCGGGCATAATCGATACGGTCCCCACCTGCATCGGCTCTGCCATGGTGTATCCTCCTCAAGATTGGTTCGGTCGCCGGGGCGGTCAGACGGACAGGCTTGTCACAGGGGGCAGGCCACCCCACGCTCGGCGGCCATGCCGCGCAGACGCTCGGTCGTAGCTAGGTCAACCGGCACGCCGGTGCGCTGCGTCGCTTCCTCACGGCGGAACTCTAGCTCGCCGGGCAGGTAGATCGCCCCGCCCGGCTCGATCGGCTCGGCCGCCTTCACCTGGTCGACCAGTTCGGCCAGGCGGGCCTGGAATTCGGTGGGGATCATGAAGGTCGCCGGGTTGAGGGCCAGGACGAAGTGACCCACATCGTGGTTGGCGAGATCGGTGAAGACCCGCGTCCCGAAGAGTGAGCCGCTGAGCACGCCCGCGATCACGTCGGTGAAGAGGCTCAAGCCGTAGCCCTTGAACTCGCCGATCGGGAGCTGGGTGCCCAGGGGCTGCTGCCCGTCGGGCGAGAGGAAATCGGCCGGATTGGTGCTGCGCTGGCCGTCGGCGGTGAGGGCCCAGCTGTCGGGCACGGGTCGCCCCTCGCGGAAAGCCCAGCGGATCATGCCCTGCCCCGAGACGGTGAGGGCCATGTCAAGCACGATCGGGTGTGCATCGCCACGCGGCACGGCCAGGCCCCACGGGTTGGTGCCCAGCACGGCAGTCTTGGCGCCCCAGGGAGCCATCTCAGCAAGGGCGTTGGTCATCACCAGGCCGATCATGCCGGCGCGGGCCGCCGTCTCGGCGTGGTAACCGGCCTGCCCGTAGTGGTTGCTGTGGCGCACGAGCACGCCGCCCAGACCCACCACACTGGCCTTGGCGATCGCCATGCCCATGGCGCGCTGGGCACTCACGTAGCCGAAGCCCTTGTGGGCGTCGACCAGGGCAGTCGCTGGGGTCTCGCTTAACACCTCAAAGAGTGCGCCGGGCACGATGCCCCCGCAGGCACATTGAGCCGTCAGCCGGAACAGCTTCTCGAGTCCCTGACCCTTGCCGGGGTGCCAGCGGGCCGCCGCAGCGACCACCCCGGCGGCCACGATCGCCGCCTCTTCGTTTGTCGCACCCAGGGCCCGCAGGTAGCGTTCGGTGAAATCGAGCAGCGTCGCTCGCGGGTAGTAGTTGACCGTGAGATCTGTCATAGCACGCGTCCCGCCAAGAGTATGACAATCCTATTGTCTACACCAATAAGGAAAAATAAAAAGAGTCAGCGCGGCAGGCCCAAGTTGAGCTGCGGCACCTCGCCTGACAGGATGCGCGTCAGCTCATCGAGGGCGGTGGCCAGTTCGCCGGGACGGGTGGTGCCGCTGCCGCCGCCCACGTGGGGCGTGAGGATGACGTTGTCGAGGCCGCAGAGGGGGCTGTCAGCGGGCAGGGGCTCGTAGGTGAACACGTCGAGGCCAGCGCCGGCGATGCGCCCATCCTGCAGGGCCTCGATCAGGGCAGCCTCGTCGACCACGCCGCCGCGGCAGATGTTCACCAGGTAGGCGTCGGGCCGCATCAAGGCGAGCTCAGCCGGGCCGATCAGGCGCTCGGTCTCGGGCGTATGGGGCACGGCCAGGCAGACATAGTCGCTCTCGCGCAGCAGGTCGGGCAGGTCGCTGTAGGTCGCCTCGGCCATCCGCTCGAGCTCGGGGCTCAGCGGACGGCGCTTGTAGTAGCGCACTACCATTCCCATCACCGCAGCACGGCGAGCCAGTTCGTAGCCGATCTCGCCCATACCGACGATGCCGAGCACCTTGCCGTTGACTTCGTGCAAACAGGTGTGGCGCATCCAGTGGAAGGCCATCTTCCACTGAGACGTTGGCTCGGGGCGCAGGCCGCGTAGCCTATAGGCGCCCTCTGCCACGCTGCGGTGACTGACCAGCAAGTCCTTGCTGAGGGCGAGGATCATGGTCATCGCCAGCTCGGCCACGCAGTTCGGGCCCTTGCGCGTCACCGCGCCGAAGGCCAGCCGCCGCTCGCGCACGGCGGCGGCATCGATGTTGGCGTAGTTGCGGCCCAGCTTCAGCACGGCGCGTAGGCCCGGCAGCTGGGCCAGGAGCGACTGGTCGACCCGTACGTCCTGGGCGACCAGGCCGACCACCTGGGGTGTAACTAGTTCGTCGAGCGACTGCTCGCCCGTCGGGCAGCGCAGGTCGAGGCCCGGGAAGCGCGAGGCAAGCTCGCGGGCCGCTGCGGCGTACTCGCCGTCGGCCACCAGTACAGGCATGGGGTCTGATCCGCTCATCGTCGTCCCCTTCAGCGGCTAGCCGGGATGCTGGCCATGGCCCGCTTCATACGCTCGAGCCCCTCATGCAGCTTGTCCTCGGGCTGGAGGAAGGTGATACGCAGGAAGTTCTCCCAGCCCTCGGCGAAGGCGGCGCCGGGGTAAACCAGGACGTGTTCGGTCGAGAGGATGTGCTGGGCGAGTTCGATGCTGCTGAGGCCGGTAAAGCCGATGTCAGCGAAGACGAACTGGCCGCCCTGGGGCGCCCCGTGGGGGATGCCCATGCTGGTGAGGGCGTCGAGCACCATCTGGCGCCGACGCTCGTAGGTGGCGTGCATCATCCGCACGGGCTCGTCCGGCCCGGTGAGCGCCGCGATGGCGGCATGCTGCGAGATGATCGCCGTGGGGCCCGAGATGGCGGCCTTCAACTGACGCACGCGGGCCATCAGGGGCGCGGGTCCGACCACCCAACCCAGACGCCAGCCCGTCATCGAGAACGACTTCGAAAGGGCATTGAGGGTCATGGTGCGCTCGCGGCCGCCCGGCACGGCCGCGGTACTAGTGTGCTTGATGTCGTCGTAGACGAAGAGGTCGTAGATGTCGTCTGCGATGATAGTCAGGTCGTGCTCGCGGGCCAGGGCCACGAGGGCCTGCTGGTCCTCGCGGCCAATCACGCCAGCACTCGGGTTGTTCGGCGAGGCCAGCAGCAGGGCCTTCGCCACGGGCGTGATCGCCGAACGCACCTGCTCCGGGCGCACCCGAAAGTTTTCGTGCATTGAGGTGGGCACACCGATCTTGACGCCGCGGGCGAAGCGCAGGGCGTCGTTGTAGGTGTTGTAGTTAGGCTCTGGCACGAGCAGCCCCTGGCCCTCGCCCACGGCGGCCAAGACCATCAGGAACAGGGCCTCCTGGCCGCCGTTGGTCACCACCACCTCGGTCTCAGGGTCGGCCTCGATCTGATTATAGCGGCGCACGCGGGCGCTAATCGCCTCGCGCAGGGCGAGCAGCCCCTCTGTGGGGGAGTGGTCAGCGCCGTGAGCGTCCATCGCGGCACGAGCGGCTGCCACAATGTGGGCGGGCGTGTCGAAGTCGGGGTCACCACGGCCCATGATGATGGCGTCGGGGTACGTGCGCGCCTCGGCGATCAGGCTGTAGAGGAGGTCCGTCCCCTTTTTGACTTGGGCGGTCATGGCTGCGAACTCCCTTAGGCAAGAGCCTCGAGAATAGCGGCGAGATCCGTTTCGGGGCCGACGGCCAGGCGCAGCACGCCCGGCGCACCGAAGGCGGCGCCATCTGCGGCGCTGTAGCCCTGTGCCGCCAGGGTGGCCTGGGTCGCTGCCCCATCGGGCGGGTGAATCGCGATGACTGTACCGGCACCGCCCGGGAGCGGGCCGAGGCCCTGGAGGGCTGCCGCCGCACGTGCTGCCGTCGCGCGCTCGAGCAACTGCGGGTGCAGGGTTTCGCGCACTCCGACCGAACCCTCCATAGCCTCGAGGGCGGCGTACTGGGCCGCAGTGCTGGTGCAGATCGCCATAATCTGCTTCTGCGACTGCAGTGGCGGAAGCCAGGTCTCGTCCGCAGCGATATAGCCAATCTGCCAGCTCTGCAGGCCCTGGCCGGGCAGCAGTTCGCCGATCAGAGTAGTGCGAGCGAGCCCCGCGCTCCCCAGGGCCGAGGCGGCCGAGGGGCCGTCAGCCCAGGGTGCCAGGCCCTGGTCGACGATGATCCCGGCCCCATGCTCGGCGGCGAGCGCGGCGATGGCCGCCCACTCGCCCTGGCTGTACGTTGCCCCCGTCAGGCGCACTGGTGCCTCGAGGTAGATCAGGCGACCGCCCGCCGCGAGAGCGGCGCCCAGGGACTCGGGGCTGACCAGCATGCCCCGCGCGGGGTCTGTGGCGACCGTCAGGGTGGCTATGGCACGTACCCCGATGGCCTGGCGGACGCCGGGGTGGACGACGTCGGGCAGCACCAGAGGGCCGGCGGCATCGCCGAGGATCTGTAGGACCAGGAAGCGTGCCTCTTGCGCGCCGGCGGTTATCATCACATTGGCTGGTCGACATATTACGCCCTGCTCGGAGATCAGACGAGCTGTAGCTTCGCGCAGCGGGGCGATACCGGGTACATCGACATAGTGGGTCTGTCCGCTCTCCAGTGCGCGCGCAGCTGCCTCGGCCACCATGGGATCGAGGGGAACTACCGGCTGGTCGCCCCGCAGATCACGAGGGTCTGTAGGCATCGGGCCAAGGCCGGGGGTGGCCAACAGGCTATCCAGTGCGTATGGCACGGCGTCCTCCTCCCTGATCGACGATCTTCTCGTCAAGACTCCTCCTGGTGACTCGAACTGCGCGCTTGTAAAGCTTTGTGGGCACGGCGCTCTGCTTCGCAAATGTGGCCGTACATCAATGCGTCCGCCTGCGCAAAATCGCGGGCGCGCATCACGTCGAGGATACGCTGGTGGATCTCCTGGTGCTGTTCCGGGTAGTTCGAGTGAGTGATGCTTGTAAGGCTGATCAGCATAGCGGTCTGCAGGCGCATGCTGTTCCAGGCAAAGTACAGCCTGCTGTGGTCAGCGAACTGGCAGATACGATCGTGGAACGACAGATCAAGGGCCACCAGTCGGGTACGCTCCTCGGGAACGTGGGCTACCAGGCCAATCTGGTCGACGATCTCCTGGAGTAGGGCAGATTGCACTGGCGTCAGTCGCTCAATAGCGCGTGACATAGCCTCGCGTTCGAGGAGCAGCCGCAAGCTGTAAATCTCGGAGATATCTTTCTCGGTGAAGTGAATAACGTGATAGCCCTTACGCGGTAGATTAACGATGAGCCCCTCGCGTTCGAGAGCCGAGAGAGCTTCGCGTACGGGCGAGCGACTCACTCCGAGTTGCTCTGCGATGGTGGCCTCAATCAGATGCTCGTTCGGCCGAAAGGCCCCACTGATAATGGCGGCACGAATATGCTGCTCGATATGGCTCCGCAGATTGGGAACCTCAATGGGAGTAAAGCGGTTTGCGGGCTCGGACATCGTTGTACTCCCACCTTGTGTCTATATCACTGGACACACTGCATAATTCCCTGGGTGCGTTGTACGACAAAGTTTCGCGGTGTGGCTCTTTACGTTACAGTCTTGCGGGGGGCGTGGAGGGCTGGGCCCTCCACATCCACTGGGTTGCGGGCAACCGGAAAGAGCGTAACGCGATTTCAAATCTTGTCTAAGGGTATAGTTAGATACAGATGCCATGTTGCACCTGATTTTGGTATGCCTGCCGACGGGGAAGCGCTTTGCCTATTGCATACTGTCGACAATCCTATAATATCATTCAGTCCATAGACTGTCAAGGAGAAGACGCGGCGACCAAGGTGGCAGGGGCGTGGCCCAGCAGCAGCTCGCAGCGGCCCTGCACACACTCACTGACCGCCAGGCTGCGGTCATCCGCCTGCGCTTCCTGGCCGACCTACCGATCGCCGAGGTCGCGCAACGCCTCGCACTCACACCCTTGGCCGTCAAAGCGCTCCAGCATCGGGGGTTGGCGCGGCTGCGCACAGAGCTCAGCCCCTATCACGCCGAGGCGGCGTGATGCGCTAGCAGCAGGTTTCGCTTCTCCGCAAGGAGCCCTGCTGTGGACACACTG
>Ga0136636_10000300_pt1 | contig 24160 bp, 24 predicted proteins | sample AntDrymUQ8522106_2_FD_104653 | JGI IMG/M metagenome (GOLD analysis project Ga0136636, IMG submission 104653) | Polar desert sand microbial communities from Dry Valleys, Antarctica - metaG UQ852 (21.06) | ecosystem: Environmental > Terrestrial > Soil > Desert | place: Antarctica: Dry Valley... | reverse complement strand
GTTCGAGTGAACATTCAGAACTGATATCCGGCAGATTATTGGCCAACACCACATCACAACTCGTGACATTGATACTATAACTTTCGCTTCCCGAACATCCGCTCGCATCGCTGGCAGTCACGGTAAATGAAGATAATCCCGCTGACGCAGGCGTTCCGCTGATTGTTCCTGATGTGGTAATTGTAAGACCCGAAGGTAGTGAACCGGCAGTAACTGTGTAAGTTGCTGTTCCGAGCGCACCAGTCTGAGATAGCGTATTGCTATAGGAAACGCCTGTATTCGCTGCCGTAAGCGCGCCGCCCGTTGTCAAAACAAATGACGGACAAGTATAAGGTGTATACACTACATTGTCAATCCCGATATAATCGGAAGCAGTACCACTGAAACCGGCACCGGTTACAAAATAACGTAGCGCAATTCGTCCCGAAGATGGGGCAGAAAGTCCTGAGACGGTAATTGTATATGGTGTCCACTCTGTCGGGTAAACTCCCGCCACTAGAGTGGGATTGATGCTTAATAGCAATGTAGTAAAATCACCTACTCCACTTCCGGAGCCAACTGCAGTACTTGCGCCGTTTGTACTCATTCGTACTTCGAGTCGGTCTGAATATGTGTCGGGAGCCACCTTTCGGGTAAAGAATGTAATTACGTCGCCATTTCGCAAAGTAAGGTTGGGTGCAATGAGCCAATTGCTGATCGTACCAGTATTTCCTGTGCTGTCGTAGTTGGCGGCAATGTATGCATTGGTTGCGCCATTGTAGGAATCAAAAGGACCACCGCCCGCGACAGACAATCCTTGAAACCAGGAACTCGCTCCTATAGGCGCGCTAGCATTCACAAGCACCCAACCATTTGCATTTAATGTAGTAATGTTGTCAAAGTTTTCCGTGAAAGCTTGTCCCTGCATCGACAAGGTGCAGGCAATTGCAAAGACTTGAAGAAATTGTAATAGTTTTTTCATGTTTTAATGGTTAAGAAATTAAGGATTAAGATATAATAAAATGCCGATAGTAGATATTCGATTTATATTTTTTTGATTGGTTTGACAAAAAAATAAATCAATTTATCTTTTACAGCAGGATTGAAACATATTAAAATTTACTTTAAATATCGATTAAATAACATTTAAACACGATTAAATACATTATTATAACAATATTGTAAGATTTATCTTTAATCTTAAACATAGCTGTTCTTAGCATCTGATATTGGCGAGTAATGGCGTTAATAAATCAAATTGGGCAGGATTAATCTTGATTTGCGCTTCTAAATCGTGAAAATTTCGGCGCGGTCAATTTCCGGTAACGATTGCTGTTTACCTGATTTTGGCGGCCATTCTATTTCGAAAGTATTACTGTTGATTACGATCTCGAGATCCTGTTCCAACACCCAGACCACGATGATAAACAGGATCAATTACCAGAATCAGATGTTTTAGAAGTATTTAAATATAAAATGCAAGAAATGGGAATGAAGTCGAAAGATTTGAAACCAATTATAGCAAGCAAAGACCAAGTTTCCGCAATTCTCTCGGGCAAGCGTGAAATCACTTTAAAGATGGCGCAAAAACTAAAGAATCATTTTCAGCATTCCTGTTGATATATTTTTTCATAACGCTTAATTCAGACCACGGTTTTCGGTCATATTTGCTAACTTGGATGCTAGAGCCACTTTCCGTTATGATTAAATATCGGACCTCCATCGCCCGATAAATCTGTTTCTCTTGCCGAAGGTTCGGAAATTACTGAACAAGGAATGAATATATAAACGTTTGGCTAGAGCTGTCAGAGGGACTAATTCGCGAATCCTTTAAACATCGCGTCTGACTCTTCTGAACGTCAGGTTAATTCTCTGGCGTACGTCTTTCGCAGTTTTTGGCACCTGATGCTCCCAGTAACTTTGCGTCGTTCCAGCCATCACTAGCAACGAGCCGTGGTGTAGTGGAATCTCAACTTGCGGAATGTCTTTCCTGAATTTGTGCCGCAGTCGGAACATGCGTGTTTCGCCAAATGTCACCGACGCGATGATCGCATTCTTTCCAAAATTATGTTCCTTATCGCTGTGCCACGAAACACTATCTCTGCCACTTCGGTATAGATTCAGCAAGACGCTGTTAAATTTTACTTCTGTTTCTACCTCTACCCTTTTTCGGATCGCGAGCAGTTCTGGCGTCCATTCGGGTCGTGACAAATTGGCTCCGGGATTGCTTTTATCTTCATACCATGAAATCATTCGTGGTGCGGTGACCGTTTTATCATACATCGGCATCTGATATTCCTGCCATTTGGTGTGTTGCAACAGAAGTTCGTAGTAATGGTCGGATTCAGCTTTGGTAAAAAAACCATCATACAACATCAGTTCTGTATCGGGAAGTTCAAATTTTTTTTTCCCCGATGTGCCTGTGGCAAAGAGTTCAATATCGTTAAAAAGTGTCATTCCCAATTTTCCTGTTTTTCTGCTACCAGAATATTACTCACCTTGATGCGCTGTCCATTTCTCGCGCAGCAATAACTGTAATGTTAATTCGTCCTGCAACCCGATAAAGTATTTGTCAAGCGCAGCTTCAAAAACCGGATTGGCATTGGGCACGTTTGCAAAAAGTGTCATGCAGGAACGAAACTTCATGTCATCGGGTGCGCCGAAAATATCGGTTGCGGTTTTACCTTGGGTCTGCAGCAGCTCTGTCGTAATATCAATCAAATGCCTTCCCAAAACGGGATGTGTAATATAAGCGACTGCCTCTTCAGGACCGTTGATACCATAAAATTTTGAAATATCGCTAAAGCCAAGTCCGCGAAGTTGTGGAAAAATATACCATATCCAATGCGAAATTTTCTTTCCCGCCTTCATTTCGGCCAATGCCTTAAGATAATCTTGGTTCTGTGCGTCGAGAAATCTCGTCAATCCTTTTTGTAAATCCATATCTTTCTAATGAACTATTAAATTACTACAATTTTTCGGTTTTACAAATTTAGGACGTATTGTCCGAAATAATATTATATTTGTGTGGACGTATAATCCCTTTAACAAATGTTGTACATCGCTGACAACCTCAAACACCTCAGGGCCAGAAATAACGAGACACAAAGCCGAACTGCCGAAGGCATGGGCATTCCGCGCGACCGCTATCGGAAATATGAAGACGGAACTAATACACCGCCCGCAGAAATGTTGGTCGTGATGTCGCGCTACTACCATCTTAGTATTGATGTTTTATTGATGGTAAACTTGAGAAAACATCCCGCTGAAGATTTACTTCGGCTCGACGATAACCGATTGTTATTTCCCATTTCAGTTGATGCAAATGGCGATAACCGTATCGAAATTGTAACTCAAAAAGCCAAAGCCGGTTACCTGAGCGGTTATGCCGACCCGGATTATATCGAAAGTCTGCAACATATTTCGTTGCCATTCCTGGGGCCTGGCAAACATCGTGGCTTTCCTGTGGATGGAGATTCGATGCCGCCGCATGAAAATGGGTCGACGATCATTGGAAAATATATTGAAAGACTCGGCGATGTTATAGACGGCAGAACCTATTTGCTGGTAACCAAGAATGAAGGAATGGTTTACAAACGGCTTAATAAAAACAAAAAAAATACGCTCGTCGTTGAATCGGACAACCGATTTTTCCCTGCTTATGAAGTGAAAATTTCAGATATCATAGAGATTTGGGAATATGTGTGCAGTATTGGGCGAAGCGACAAAAAGCGCGAGGAAACCGAATCAGAAAGTGTCAGGAATATGTTTTTGGAATTAAAACGCGAAATTGCGGCGATGCGGAAATAAGCTGCTATTTGGGTATTGGGATTAGAAAAAAATTTAGAGTATAGCATAAATAAATCATTTTGCAGCTCGCAATAATATCATATTTCAACACACAAAACCAATGACAAAAAACAAAACAACTGAAACCGATAGCGACGTAACCAACTTCCTCAACAATGTTGACAACGAAGAAAACCGTGCTGACAGTTTTAAACTGGTCGAATTATTTAAAGGACTTACAGGTTTTGAACCCAAAATGTGGGGTCCGTCAATCGTAGGCTTTGGTAGTTATCACTATCAATACGCAAGCGGACATCAAGGCGATGCGCCACTGGCAGCTTTTTCACCACGTAAAGATGCCTTGGCATTGTATTTCACTACCGAATTTCAAAATCGAGAAATCTTGCTTTCACAACTGGGCAAACACAAAAGTTCCAAAGCCTGTGTATATGTGAAAAAACTTAGCGATATTGATGCTCGTGTTTTGCAAAAAATGGTTGCGAACTCGATAAGGTATATTACAAAGTTGTATCCTTCAAACGAGGTCTTATGATAACAAGGTAATTGCGATGTAAATTTGGATCTCCCGTCAGCTCGACAGTTGGGCGCTCTCGGATGCATTTTCAATCACCTCCGCTATAGCTGCACGCAATTCATTTACGGGTGTTTTTTTCATTAAATGTTCTGCACCTGCATCTAAAAGATGACGCACGAGTTTCTTAGGATAGGCTCCTGAAATCATGACAATAGGAATATGCTTGTAGGCGTCCGATTTCTTTAAAAGGTTTAGCATTTCTTCCCCATTTAGGACCGGCATATGAACGTCAAGGAATAGCAAGTCTGGTTTTTTTTTACTTTCACGCAAAGCTTTCAGCAGGTCATCGCCATTGTGGAATACCATAACTTTATGTCCCAGACTACCTGCAGCATTTTTAAAAAAGTACCGATCATCGCTGTCGTCGTCAAGATAGAAAATGGTTTTGGATTTAGTCATTGTAAGTTTTAAAAATGGAAAATTACCAATTTCATTCAATACGTACGTTATAACATAATTCACAAATCTTATACTTTAGCAAAGTGAAATGCTATTCTAGTTAAGAGAATTTCAATCCATCGACATCGCGCATCGCAACCCTAAAACCGTTTGTCGCCGTCTAACAGATTTCCAATGCCGCCCAGCAAACTGCCTTCTTCGCGCGAACCTCCATTGCGAGGCGCCGAAGCAATAATTCTATCCGCAAGTCGGCTAAAGGGCAGTGATTGGATGTAAACCGTTCCAGGTCCGCGCAAGGTCGCATAAAACATGCCTTCTCCTCCGAAAAGCGTGTTTTTAATTCCACCGACGAATTCAATATCATAATCCACGTCTTTTGTAAAGCCAACGATACAGCCTGTGTCGACTTTCAGCACTTCACCTGCAGCAAGAATTCTCTTGGCTAATGTTCCGCCCGAATGCACGAACGCCATTCCGTCGCCTTCGAGTTTCTGCATGATAAATCCTTCGCCACCGAAAAGTCCGCGACCCAACTTCCTCGAAAATTCAATGCCCACCGCAACACCTTTGGCAGCACAGAGGAAAGAATCTTTTTGGCAGATGAATTTCCCGTGGAATGTTGCGAGGTCGATTGCGATGATTTTTCCGGGATAAGGCGCTGCAAATGACACTTTACTTTTAATCTGGTTTTGATTCAGGTAGGCAGTCATAAAAAGGCTTTCGCCTGTGAGTACCCGTTTTCCGGCGGAAAGTATTTTGCCAAAGATTCCGCTTTGTTGATCCGAAGAACCGTCACCAAATATCGTTTGCATCTGGATTCCGTTGTCCATCATCATAAAACTGCCGGCTTCGGCAACGACAATTTCCTGTGCATCGAGTTCAATTTCGACGTATTGCATTTCTTCGCCGAAAATCTGATAATCTATTTCATGGGCTTGCATAATGTTTGTTTTTAAGTTGGATGATTAGTTCGTGTACGTAGACAATTGTTACAAAGTTAGACTATCATACTATTCAATGCTCTATACATTCCCACTTTTTCAACCCGGCCAAAAACATTTTTGTTTAAATATTTACGCGAAATATTATAATACACGCAATTACAGATTCGCCTAAATTTATTGTTTATTCTCAATCTAAATTTTTAGTTATGATTCAAATAGGGCAAAAAGTAAAAGAGGAGTTTGGCAGCCAGGTTATGGAAGTGATTGGTTTGGAGCCTGAACTTGTGGAGAATGTAATCACGCAGTGGGAAGATATTGAAGGAAACCTGATCACGGCGAAATTTATCGACTCGGTACTTGTGCCTTCCGACGAATAAAGTTCGGATAAAAAAATACCCACCATTATAAATGACGGGTATATTTTTGGACTCAAGATAAGATATTATCTGTAAATATCATGGCCGCGGTTCGATTTCCAATTTTCTTCCAGGTAGTCGGCATCATCATCATTTCGAGGATTTACGCCCATTACTACGTGGCCGTCGTTAATTCCCGTCTCGTAAATTTTAGCCCGGTCTTCTGGTATTCCCGAACCTACTAGTGCGCCTATAAGTCCGCCTGTAATTCCACCCGCTCCTGCGCCTACAAGGCCGGCAGCCAATGGTCCGGCAATTATCAGTCCCAAGCCAGGAATAAGCACGCTAGTTCCAATTGCTGCAATGACACCCGCAATGGCGCCGATTGTACCACCAATGGCAGATCCGGTACCGGCTGTTTCGGCAGCTTTAGTTCCTAGTTCTGAGTGATCGTTCTCATCTGAATAATACTTCTTACGCGTTTCGTCAGACATTACCAAATTGATGTCGTCTTTTGAGTACCCACGCTCATGAAGTGCATTATATGCATTTTCTGTACTTTCGCGGTCAGCGAACATTCCGGTGAGCATTGGACGTTTGCCAGTGCTTCCATTGTTTTGATCAATTTCCATGATAATTAGTTTAGTTGGTGAATTTATTTTCACGAACGTAAAGTTTGAAAAAATGACCAAGCAAGACTATACAGAATTTGACAGAATTGTTGCGAAATATACAGAATAAGGTTCCTAAATGCTTTCGATTAGCGGTAAATCAATTTTGAATTTAACTTCATTTACAACCAGAACCCTACCGGTTATGAAATGCTTATTTATAGTTTGATGCGGATTGTGAAATTCTTAAATAGCCTTTCATAACCCCACCAATAAAAAAAGCGGTGGAAATTACCACCGCTTTACCAAGTAAATGTAATTGCGCCGCACATTGGCGACACAATTCTTTTTATTTTTTCTCGACGAGAGCCATCCCACATTTAGGACATTTCCCTGATTTGCCATTAATCACATCCGAATGCATCGGACAGGTATAAGAAATCGAAGTGCAATTGTCGATTTTTCCACGGTTATCGATACAATTTCCTTCTGTCATGCGAACTCTTTTACGATCGGCCATTACGACCATTCCGTTGCGTTTGATCTTTGTACCGTTTTCAAGCACTACTTTTTTTCTCATTTTAGACAGTTTACCTGCTTTCACTTCCATCATCTTGCCATCTTTCATCATGTGGCAATCTTTAATAACTGCAACATCGAGTTGGTCTCTTGTCTGTGCCGTCATATCGCTGGCTGAGAAAAGCAATGACATGAAAAAGGCGGAAAAGAATAGTTGGGTAATCGTTAGATTCTTCATCTGATTTTTGTTTAAGGTTATGTCAGCAAATTTATACAGAGAATCCTCACCTTAATTATCATAAAACTGCAAAACATTATAACATTTGCAAACGAAATGCGTACCCTTATTTTCACAAATGAAATAGAGATTCTATAAGCAAGAATGATTTTAGTTTAACTTTGTGTTTCCAACACCGATACAATGAAAGATATTAATTCACTTACACTATTGCTATTCATGCTATTCTCCAGCATCGCTTTTGCACAAAAAGAAAAATCCGTGCAAAAGGCCGTCATTCAAACTGCAATCACATGCGACCATTGCAAGCAGTGCGAATCCTGTGGCGGCCTGTTCGAACGAAAACTCTTAAAGCAATCAGGCGTGCAAATGATAACACTCGACGAAAAAGCGATGACGATTACAGTTATTTACAATTCCAAAAAAACCACGCTAACCGAAATCAAAGCTGCTATCAGTAAATTGGGTTATGATGCCGATGATTTCAAAGCCGACCCAACCAGTTATGAAAACCTTGATGGTTGTTGCAAATCCTAAAAAAAAACGATGGGAAATAAAGAACACTGGGAAAATGTATTTACCAATAAGACGAGAAAGGAGGTCAGCTGGTTTCAAGACTATCCCAAAACAGCGATCGATTATATTGGGTTCGTGAATTTGCCGAAAAATGCAAACATCATTGATATTGGCGGGGGCGATAGTAATCTGACAGATGCACTGCTTGAAATGGGTTACGAAAATATTTGGGTGTTGGATATTTCAGCAGCGGCACTCGAAAAAGCAAAGGCCAGGCTCGGTGAAAAAGCAGCGTTTGTTCATTGGATTGTCTCGGATATCACCGACTTTAAACCGGATATTCAATTTGATTTTTGGTATGACCGCGCCGTCTTCCACTTCCTAACAAATTTAGAAAGTATCGGCATCTATAAATCTACAGTGGCGAATGCAGTGGCACCAGGTGGGCATTTTTTACTCGGAACATTTTCTGAAAAAGGTCCCTTGAAATGTAGCGGACTTGATGTCACCAGCTATTCAGAAAAAGCAATGAAATCGGCGTTCGAAAACTCCTTCTTAACTGTAAAATGTTTTACCGAAATCCACATGACACCCTTTGACACCGTTCAACATTTTCAGTTCTGCGGATTTCAAAAACAGCAGTAAATCAAACAACTTGAAAATTCACATCAAAAATATGGTCTGCAACCGCTGCAAGATGGTGGTGCAATCGGAACTCGAAAAATTGGGTCTCACCGCCATTTCGGTCGAGCTCGGAGAAGTTCAACTCTCGCGTGAAGTCAGCAAAGAAATGTTGGAACAACTCAATAACCGACTTCTTGCATTTGGATTTGAGCTTATAGATGACCGAAAAAGTCGAACGGTCGAAAAAGTGAAAAACCTTATTACTGAACTTGTCCATTGTAAACAAAACCAAATAAAAACCAACCTTTCGGATTATATTGTGGACGCGATTCATCAGGATTACAGCTATATCAGCAGTCTTTTTTCGCAGGTTGAAAGTAAGACCATCGAACAATACTACATACTGTCAAAAATTGAAAGGGTTAAGGAACTAATCGTTTATGACGAATTCACTCTGAGTGAAATTGCATTCGAACTCAATTACAGCAGTACTTCCCACCTAAGTAAACAATTTAAAAAGGTAACCGGACTCACCGTGACCCATTTTAGGAATTTAAAGGAGCAGAAAAGGCAGCCGTTGGACAATCTATAAAAGCTACGCCGCGATTCCGAAAATTGTAAAACACCGCGAACAGCATGTAATTTGCTTTTCACGCTCCTAGTTTGCTTTTAATGATTAGAAGTTAGGAAACGAAAGAGATAATATAGCTTACTGCCACTCGCCTACAGCATAGTACTTTTTGAGGTCGTGACTTTTGGCGCATCAGTTTCGGCACCACGTGTTCTTTTTGAATTGACCGATCCTCTTAACGATGGATGAATTTTACCATCGCGATCGTACGGGAAGTTCGGGTTACTTGGAGAATATACCTGCCCTGATCTATTGGTTCCATACCTTCCATCAGGAATACTGTTTTTTTTGCTGTGCGACATCGGCTTTGCTTTTTGCTCGTTCTTGCCATCAGGCGATGTCAAACTTTCTCCAGCTCCTGCACTCACCTGCTCTTTTTTGCCCGGCTCGGTAACTATCGTCATTTTCGCTTTTCTATCCATAGTGGCTGCCGCCTTTTGCGTGCCAGTGACTTTTGTGGACGATTGTGCGTATGTCGCCGAAATTACGAGAACTCCGAGCAACGTTAAAAAATTGCGTTTCATTATATTGCGTTTATGTTTTGACAATAACAAAATTAGCTGCTAAGAAAATGACGTGTTACGACAATAACAGAAATATTTATAGAATTTCATTTAAAGATCCCGAAGATAGGTTTTGATCAGCGTAAGCTTATCTGAAATTTGTTCGTAAATAATCTTTGGATTTTGATTGTCGTAAGAGTCAATCATGAGTTGCAATACCGCATTATCATCGCTTATTTTATAGGTGGCTTTTTTTGAATTGTGATACCCTACAAATGTCGGATGAACGTTAACAGAAATTACAAATTCCTGCAGTGACGGACTCAACACTGTAAGATCTTCCTCGCAACGTTTCACTAGGTTAAAAAGCGTATTATAATCGGGCTTCTCGACAACCTTCTTAATTGGTAATATGGTTATTTTCATGTATTTACTTTTAAAATAGATCAATAAACTGATAATCGACGATCTAACAAAATTTTTAATTAGTGGCAATCGGAATAGCATGATCGCAAGTACTTCAGAACATCGCAATTGATTCGAAATGACCTCAGAATGCCCAATAAAAAATTTCGCTTTTACAAAGTTGGGAAATTAAGCTGGGTACATTTTATACTTTATCGATAATTTATTACGTAAATGCAAAGTATTAGCCTGAACCATAAAACATATTTAACATCGTTATGTTCCTTGAATAATCATTATCTTGACCATAAGAAAAACGGAAGTAGAAATGGAAACAATCTTGGAACAAATCAGAGACTATGCCGACCTTGCGCACGATCAGCAACTGCGAAAATATACATCCGATCGGTATATTGTTCATCCAATCCGTATGATGGAAACCTGCCGCGATTGCGACCCGCGCCTTCCATTATTGGCTGCAGCATTATTGCATGACGTACTTGAAGATACCGCCGTACAACGCGATCAGATGCTACATTTCCTGCAAACCCTAATGGACGATGACGAGCCAAACAAACCTTGCTATTGGTGGAAGAAATGACTGAAAAGTCGATTATCCACAATTGAATCGCAAGCAGCGCAAAGAAAAAGAACTCGAAAGAATCGGTTTCCGCTTAAATGCGCCGACGTTGGGTTAATGCTTGTACGAACGGGTGGAAAGTACAAGCCCCGCATTACAGCCTCTTCGACTAACTGACACCCGTCATCTTCGTATCGGCAGGGAATATTGTAAAGTTAGCATGATAGTGTCTACTGCATTTTATGGAATTTGATTAAATCATATCCTTTTTTCAGGAATAATATTTAGTGCGGAACTTCTGCATATCGCGCGAGACCCAAATTAATTCGGAATATATAACCCGTCCGGCTACTTAAAAACCTCCATTTTGACTATATTTGTTCCTCCTAAAAACATTGACGCAACCTCAACTGTCGCGCTCACCAGTGTTTGTAAAAAGCAATTATTTGGCAGCAGCATATTTTATTACGTATGTGAAATTTAAGTAGTGCATAATCGCTGTACAATACATCTTTCCGATTAAACTAAAAACTTGAAAATGAATTCAAAAACCAGCATATTAGGCAGTATCATTAGCGGAACCTGTCCGCGCTGCCATGGAGATCAAATGTATGTGAATTCAAATCCTTATGTTATTACGCAAACCATGCAAATGCACGAACAATGCGGCAAATGCGGACTCAAATACAGCATCGAGCCAAATTTCTTTTTCGGTGCGATGTTCGTCAGTTATGGCCTAGCAGTATTTGTTGGTATACTCATCTTTGCGATAAGTTTTCTGGTTCTAAAAACGGCGCTTGATACCGCTTTCATTGCCATCCTTATTGGATTGATTTTATTGATGCCTATAATTACGCGGTTATCGCGAAACATTTACATCGCAATGTTTGTGCGCTACAGACCCGACTTGGAAAAATGATTTTAACCAGAGCGTAAGGAGGCATTATGAAATCCATTTTGCCATTGCGCCGAAATAAAATTGAAATTCCATATTAGCACGACTACTAAAATATATTTCAAAAAAGAACATTAGAAGCTAAACATTTACCAAATATTTTCTGCGAGGCAGATAATCTAATCGCTCGTAATGTGGCTCATTCTTTTATTATTTTCTGAGATTGTTGCGGATAATTTTTGAGTTTGACAACATACATTCCGCCAGATAATCCCGAAAGTTCTACCTCCGATTTGTTGGAAACCTCAACCTCCATTACCATTTTCCCGGTCACGTCATAAATATCGACGAGCTGGTAATCGGGAATCTGATTGAGTAGGAAAGTAATTTTTCCGGATGTCGGATTGGGATAAACTGAAAATTTCTTTTCCTTTAAAAAAGCCGTTGTACTCATATTTGGGCACACTTTAAAATCCCATACGCCCCTGCCATAGCTCGCAAAATGCGCAATTTCGTTGACGGTATCATAATCTACGGAAAAATAGGTCTGTGCGGGGGTAATACCACCATTAAGCGGATACCAAGTGTTATCTGCCACTGAAAAAACATAAGGTCCGGCTTCGGTAGCAGCATAAATGAAAGTTTCTGCAGCATTGGCGGCAAAGCCATACACAAGTGTTGGTGGTAATCCATTGCTCATAGCGGTAAATGAAAGTCCGCCGTTAACCGATTTATAAACCCCTGGATTGGAATAGCCACTGCCTCCCAGCAGCACGAAATCGGGTGTTAGTTTAGAAGCAAATATGCAGTTTCCAAAAAGAAATTGCGGTGCCGGACCAGAGAAACTTGCCGTTTGCGTCCAAACTGTTCCTGAGTTGCCCGAATAATAAAAGCTACCGTCTTCCTTGGCAACATAAATCTTGTCTGTATTTAAAGGCGTTGTCGCTAAAGCGGAAATACCCGATGTTGTGCTGCCGCGAAAGTCGTAACTACCTTGTGTCGCCGTAATGGTATTCGAAGTACCGGTGAGTTTGATCAGGTATGAACCAGTGCCTCCGTTGATGTTGCCTCCTGCGAGATAGATTTGATTGAGACTCGCCGGATACACTCTGGCGGTCGCAAGCATCCAACTTGCAGTAGGTAATGTAGTTCCCGACATACTCCAATTAGTCGTATAACCTCCTGTCGCAGTATAGTAATAGTACATGTTTCCTCCGGGATATTCCGCCCAAAGTGTCTGCCCATTCCGCGTAAGCTGCAGTTTTCCATAGTCGCCGCTGATGATTTGTGTAAATGGCAATACATTGGTATTAGTGGTGACATCGGAAACTCTTTGCAGCCCTTGATCCTGGGATCCCAGATATAGGTTTGACTGCGCATCACTAATAACCGAATAATACTCGCTATTGTTGAGCCCGGTCATGCTGATATTGGATACCGTTTGAAAATCATCTATAGAACGGTATGCCCCACCGTCGGTATTAATGATTGCGAAAGAAGTGCCGTTGGTTCTCTTAAAGTACTTGAGGTTAAATATATCTGCGTGCAACTTATTTGTCGGACTGGTGTTATATTCATACCATTCATTAATCAAAATCCACGATGTTCCCGAATTGTAACTTCTAAAACCATTAACCTGACCGGTAAATATTTTTGTGGGATCATTCGGGGAAACTGCCAAGATATGCGGATCGGTCGGTAGTGCTCCCATATTGCTCCAAGTTGTTCCCTGATTGCTCGTCTTGAACAGCACGTTGTCAGTAAGAGTCGCCATGTACAGTGTTGTTGCAGCACCATCGAAATGGGATGTCAATAAAAAATCGGTATTGACAGGAATTCCTGAAAATGTATTGATTACGCTAACATCACCTGCAATTCCGAGACTATATAAAGAAGCATTTGTATCCAAACTACTATTAAATAACGCATACACATAATTCTCTTGTCCGGCTGGTTTTGTTAAATGCAATTGGTTGTCGTTTCCTGCAACTGGGAAAGTAGAATTATAAGTCCACGTCTGCCCTTTGTCTGTGGATGTATACAACCAAAACCGCGGACTCCAAGGTCCCGGATCCCACGGGCGCGTAACTAGGTATAGTGTTGTTGCATTGGTAACAGTATTCGTCAACGATTCAATTTCATAAATATAATTGCCACCCCATTCCACAGGAAATGATAGACCTGACGATGGATTGAATGTGGCACCATTGTCATCTGAATAAAATGTATTGAGACCCACAGCCGCAATAATCCGCTTTGTTCCGCCGGTATTCGTGAGTACTTTAAGTATATTGTTTTTAAACTGCAACTGATTGTTAGTTGGCGTCCAGTTGGCAACGTCAGGAACTCCTTGAAACATGGATCCGCTGTTGCTAATGATATACAGGCTGTTATCAGCCGGGTAATAATCAAGTGCTACGCACCGTCCAGCCTGATTGCTGCTACCGCGTTCTGCCCAGTTCCCGCAAAGCTGTCCGTTCGCATAAATTCCCAATGATTCATTACCCGAATTAAAGGCTTTGTTTGCATTGTACTTGTCGAGTAGATTTTTCTCTTCAATCGCACGCCAGGAAACGCCCGGAGCCGCGCGGTGTGCTTGTTCAATCCAAAGCTTGCGGTTTCGTTTAATTTCTTCTGAATCTTTCCGCTCCCCAGTTTCCTCACTTCTTTGATGCATCACCATCACCGAGTCACGAATGGGCGTTTTTTTAGTGATTTCGGGCAATTGATCTTTGTTGACTTGTGCATTGAATAGTAATGTATGCAATAAGACGAATGCGATTATTGGAAATTGTTTGGCTTTCATAATCTTGTTTTTATAAATCGTTTAAATTATTTTATAGCTGACAGTATGTACGCGCGGACTCATTCTATCCAAAGTCACATGCTATACTCTTTACGAAACAACGCGATTCGATTATAACCTTACCGAATTAATAGCGCAGTTTTACATAAAAATAGTCCTCAAAACAAAAGTGATGGCACGAGCTAATATGTTGCATCGTAAATTATCAGGGACTTAATGCACTAAAAAAAAGATCTTTGCACGTCTTATAACTATTAAGCAAATTAACGAAACATTAACAACTTTCGATAATATTAACGTTCAAAAGTCGTTTTTAGCCGATATACCACAATTACAGCTGTATAAATATAGGAAATTATGTTAATTTTTTTTGTCGGCCTTGTTGAGGGTGTTTCAGGTTTTTCTCATTTACAAATCGGCAAACTATGTAGGTTGTTGAGTCTGAAGCTTTGCTTAAATACCGACTATAATTTATTTCGTAACAACTTTATATTGCCCATTTCGTTCGTAGATGTAAGTACTTTAAACTCAGGAGGAATATTTGTTCAGCAGAATCAGTTTATTACGAAAGATGATCTGTTATAAGTGCCTGTTGAAAGCCAATCTTACCCGGATATTTTTTGACATACGAATAAATCAACTGCATAATATATTGATTGCTTTTGTAAGGAGTGATGTGTTCTCGTACTTCCGAAACTTCAGCAAACGCCAAATCGGAAGCAATATAGCCCATCCCGTAAAAGTGGCCGTTCTCAACCCATATACAACTGCGCTCGTCGGCTGACCTGCCTTTGTCTAAAACCGCAAAACTGGGTCTGCTTTTTAAATAAAAATCAATTGCGTTGCGGATTTGCTGATTGTGATGCAAAACGTCTGGTAAACTGCTAACATCTGGCTGTCGAAAGAATACTTCTTCGGTCTGGCTGCCGAATTTGCAAAACCTGTAATCGATCTTAAACTCTTCCGCCAGACTACGCAGTAAATTGACACCCTCATATTGAGAATGGAATACTTCGATACAGGTTTGATGTTTGCTGTGCTTTCCAATTGCCAAATAGCTGTATCCGTTGCGGGCCTCATATTCATAAAGTCCGTATTTAGGGTCAAACCGCTTGAGTGCCCTATTGTGTATGGGCCACAGTTTCTTGATCTCGCTGCACTCTAGCAGTAGCGCCATTAATTCAGTTGCGCAAACTTCAAATGAAATGCCGTGTATCTCACGCAGGAAATGTTGTCTCTGCGGATTAATTTTATGCCCTGTAAAATGGGAGGCAACGCGCTTTTTTAGGTTGACTGCTTTCCCTACATAAACCACATCTTTCCCTTCATTATAAAAATAATATACACCGGGTTTTTCGGGTAGTCGCTCAAAGTCGGCAGGAGGCAAATTTGGAGGTAAGCGCTGGTCTTGCGCGTTTTTCTTCACCATTTTTTCAAGTTCGCCTTCGCTGTCCCACTCCAGCAATCGCGTAAACAATATGGCAGTAGCATCGGCATCGCCTCCTGCCCGATGTCGGTTTTCTACAGGTATTTCCAATGAACGGCAAAGGTTTCCCAAGCTGTAGGAACCAAGTCCGGGTTTGATCTTTCTTGCAGCGCGCACCGTACACAGCTTTTTCGCTGTCCACTTCAATCCGGCTTCTTCAAGTTGGTGTCTTACGAACGAATAATCGAAGTTGACATTATGTGCCACAAAGATGCGGTCTGAAAGCAATTGCAATACTTTTTCTGCAATGTCATCGAAGATCGGCGCGTCGCGTACCATTTCGTTGGTAATTCCTGTCAATGCAAAAATAGCAAGCGGAATTTCCTTTTGCGGGTTCACGAGCGTTTCCCAACGTTCGATAACGCCCACGCCGTCGTGAATGATAACAGCGATTTCAGTAATTCGGCTGCCACTGGCATTTCCGCCGGTGGTTTCAATGTCTACTATAGCGTATTGTTGGTTTTTCATTTGTTGTATAACGTGGTCTTTTGCTTCTTATTTTTTGAGGTTGTAATTGGATGATGATATCACTGTTGCAAAATTTAAGTTTAGTATAATCCTTCTTCTTTATTCGCTGCATTTCCTTTGGCTATTTCTTAACACAAAAGCAAATGTCAAGTCTTGTACTATTCGGCGATCTGCCATAGTTTTATGGCGAAAAGTTCCTATACCAGTTCCATTTATCATGATATCATTTTGTGTCTGGGTAAATTAATCTCGTGTTCCTGCGGATAAGGTGCACGTTGGGTCATGCTCACATCTTCCCGAATCTGCTGCTGTGTCTGGAATCGTTTTTCGTCTGTTGCCGAATAGCGCGGATCAGCAATAAACGGCATTTTTGCCATTTTTGTTATCGTGATCGTCGGAAAATGATAATCAACCTCAACCCGACCAAGCAACAGATAGCAACCGCCACCATGGAATGGATAATTGCGCAGACAATCTGCGAAATGCGCGGTATCGAAAAATTCGCCGTCGGCATCTATCCACGTGCCGAAATACATATCACCGACTTTAGTCGGCACGTGTTTACGGGAAATGAGATAAGCCAGCATTTTCACCGTCTTCTTGTGGTGCTTGACCAAATCTTTAGCCATGACGTCACCGCGATACGAAGTCTGTAAAAGATTGAATGGTGTTACCGATACCGGAAAGCTCAGTAATTCTATCTCATCAAATGCATCTTCGAATGGCGAGCGTGGCAACATGGGCAGTTTATAATCTTTAACCGGCTCCTGAAGCAACAGCCAATTCCTGTTTTCGGGTTTGAAATTTACCAAAATCAATCTTGCGATAACAAGCAGTTCATTTTTTGTTTTTCCGGTAAATCGAAAAGCACCTATGAAAATCAAAGTTTGTATGCCTTCAATGCCAATAGGAATACGGTTGATAAAATCTTCAAGGGAAATGAAATTACCGTTAGCTTCCCGCTCATGGAAGATGGCATCTGCTATTTTAGATTCCAAACTCTTCAAATGCTGAAAGCCGAGGTAAATCGTATTGCCATACAAACTGGTTTGGTACTCGCTTTTATTGACGCACGGATTTTGAATATTGGCGCCCGACATCTTGGCCTCGTGTATATAGACTTCTGTACGATAAAATCCGCCAAAATTATTGATTACTGCGGTCATGAACTCTATCGGAAAATGCACTTTCAGGTAGAGACTCTGATAACTCTCGACGGCATAAGATGCGGAGTGCGCTTTACAAAACGAATATCCCGCAAATGATTCTATCTGTCTATAGATTTCCTGGCTCAATGCCAATGGATGCCCTTTTATAGCACAACAGGCAAAAAAATTATCCTTGACTTTTTGCAAAGCCGCTTTGGAACGGCCTTTCCCACTCATGGCACGTCGCAAAATATCACCGTCGGATGCCGGAACGCCTGCATAATGCAACGCAATTTTGATCACATCTTCCTGATAGACCATGATGCCGTAGGTTTCGCCGAGTTGCTCCCTGAATACTTCATGAAAATATTCAAAACGATCGGGATAATTGTGCCGGAAGATATACTCCTTCATCATTCCTGATTGTGCCACTCCGGGACGGATGATTGATGATGCTGCCACCAGAACTTTGTAGTTGTCACATTTTAACCTACGCAGCAAGCCGCGCATGGCAGGGCTTTCAATGTAAAAACAGCCGATGGTTTTACCCCGACCTAAAAATTCATTGCACACCACCTCGTCCTTTGAAATGGAAGTGTCGCGTATATCTACATCGATGCCGCGGTTCTTTTTGATGAGCTTTACCGAATCGTCAATGTGGCCAATGCCGCGCTGACTTAATATATCAAATTTATCAAAACCTATATCTTCGGCCACGTGCATATCGAACTGCACTATAGGGAAACCTTTCGGAGGCATTTCAAGCGCGGTAAAATTGGTAATCGGCTCTTCCGAAATCAGGATCCCGCAGGAATGCATACTGCGCTGATTCGGATATTTTTCCAGCATCATCCCATACTCCTGAACGAGTTTAACAACCGCATTGGTATCGTGCTTTACCATTGGATTTTTTGCCAATACATCGAGTTCTTCTTTTGGCAATCCGAATACTTTCCCTACTTCGCGAAAGATCGAACGGTATTTGAACTCGACGTTCGTTCCGCAAAAAGCCACATGGTCGGCACCATATTTATTGAAAATGTAGGTCAGAATACGATCGCGTTCCTTCCATGACCAATCGATATCAAAATCGGGCGGTGTTTTGCGGTTGACATTTAGAAATCGTTCAAAATACAAATCGAGTTCTAACGGACAAATATTGGTAACGCCAAGGCAATACGCAATAATACTATTTGCCCCGCTTCCCCTTCCAATGTGTAGGAAACCTTGACTGCTGCTGTATTCAACAATGTCCCACGTGATAAGGAAATAGCCGCTGAAACCGAGTTCGTCAATGACTTTGAGTTCCTTTTTTACCCGCGCAATCGCCGCTGTATTGTTCCCTCCATAACGCCGCAACATTCCTTCATGCGCAAGTTTGGTCAATAATTCAATATCGGTCTGGCTGTTTTCAGTATAATGCTTTTTGTTTTTTGGTGTTTGGAAATCAAATTCAAAATTGCAGTTGGCCACTATGCTTTCCGTATTCTGAATGATCTGCGGATAATCGCTGAACCTTTCCAACAATTCGTTTAACGGAATCATCACTTCAGAAGTCCTGCAATAATCCTCTTGGGTTAATTTAGAAAGAATGATGTTTGTGTCGATTGCCCTGAGTATCTTGTGCAGATTGAATTCTTTTTTTGTACGAAACGTGACCGGTTGCAATACCACCATTTTCCCTAAACGTTTTTTCCAAATCGGATTGAAAAGCTTTGGCAGTTGTTCGGGTCTGATGCCAATATACTCATGTTCCTGTAAATTCTCAGGAACATTTTCGAAAGGATAAATAACAAATACGTTTTGGAAGCGTGGCTGTTCAGGGAAAATCGTATCTTCAAAATTGTGCTTTGTCATCAGGCGATTCATTTCGCCAATTCCATCGCGGTTTTTTGCAAGGCCAATGAAATGCAGTTTATTATCGCAACGAAACTCAATCCCGACCAGCGGTTTGATATTTACTTCGGCGCATGCCTTTATAAATTCATATATGCCTGTAACTGTATTGATATCGGTCAATGCCAACGCCTTTACATGACATGTCGAAGCCTGAAGCACCAATTCCTGTAACGGGATCGTGCCGTAACGCAGCGAATGGAAAGAGTGGCAATTGAGATACATGGATTATATATTTTTATAATAAAACGCACCTTTTGCAGGATCAACAATTTTAGGTTTTTCGTTTTTAGATTTGAGCTTTGTTCCGGCACAACGTGTAACCGCATCGAAACCAAAACGCTTTTTAATCTTATCCATAGCCTGATAAAGCTGCATCATCTCTACAGTGTCTTCGAACATATTGATTTGGTAGGTTCCGCGAACCAAACCGCTAAAGCGGACACCCACCAAACGGACACGCATACGGCGGTTATAAAGTTTATCAAACAAAGCAGTAACCTGTTTGAGCAGCACATGGTCACAGGAAGTATATGGTATTTTGCATTGCACGCTTTCGGTATCGAAATTGGCATATCGTATTTTAACCGTTACCGTTGATGTGAGCCATTCTTCTGAACGCAGTTGGAAAGCCAATTGCTCGGTCATCCCAATCAGCAGGGATTTAATTTTGGGAATGTCAATCGTGTCTTGCAGATAAGTATGCTCGGTAGAAATAGATTTCCTTTCGGTATAAGGTTCGACCGGAGTATTGTCAATGCCATTTGCTTTTTTCCATAATTCCAGCCCGTTTTTTCCAATCATTTTTTGCAGATACAATTGGGGCATTTCAGCGAGTGTCTTGATATCCCGAATACCAATCCGCGACAATAGGTTAAAAGTGACTTCCCCTACCATCGGGATTTTTCGTATAGACAATGGATTGAGAAAAGGCTTCACCATCGTTTCGGGAATTTCAAGGTTGCCTTTAGGCTTGCCTTCTCCTGTAGCGATTTTTGAAACGGTCTTATTGACCGACAAAGCAAAACTTATCGGCAGCCCGGTTTCTTTAGTGATGGTTTGTGAAAGTTCATTGGTCCATTTGTAGCAGCCATAAAATTTATCCATACCGGTAATGTCTAAATAGAATTCATCAATGCTGGCCTTTTCGACAACTGGCGCTCTTTCTTCAATAATTTGGGTAACGGTGTTGGACATATTGGAAAACAATTCCATATCACCCTTTATCACTTTTGCTTGTGGACAAAGTTGCAATGCCATTTTTATCGGCATCGCTGAGCGCACCCCGAAATAACGCGCCTCATAGGAGCACGAAGCTACTACGCCTCTTTCACCGCCACCTACAATAAGTGGAATTCCATCCAATTGCGAGTTCTGCAACCTCGCACAAGAGACGAAAAAGGTATCTAAATCCATGTGTACGATGGCGCGTGTCATGCTGTTTGAGAATTGAATGAATAAATTTTTTACAAAATTAGGACGTTAAATCCCTAAAACAATTATATTTATGTGGACTTAAAATCCCTTTAACATATTTATATATTTTGACCATTTTATATTGTTGAGGAAGAAGCGAAATTTAAGTATCTGCCGCGTCTTTTGGGTGACGATGTCTTAGGCGAATGTTTCGTGTGACAACGAAACTTAAAAAGCAATAAGAGGAACGTTCGCTACGAAGAAGAAGATGTAAGAAGCGCTAAACAATTGTTTATCAAAAGTTAATTTCTAAAAAACGACTTTTATATTTTCTTATATTTAATTGTATTTTAAACAGTTAGCCATATGAAAACAACACTACGAATTGTCGCTTGCACCCATTTTTTGATATGTTTATTCGCCATGTGTGTACCTGCTAACGCACAATATCAAATTGGTCACATCACCCTCACATTTACCGATCCTTCGCGCAACAACCGGTCAATACCAACTGAAATCTATTATCCCGCAGATACAGCGGGCAATGATGTCCCAGTCACCACCACCACTACCGATGCTTTACCTGTTCTTGCCTTTGGCCATGGCTTTGTAATGTCATGGAGTGCCTATGAAAATATCTGGAGTACGGTTGTTACGCAGGGCTATATTATCGCTTTTCCCAAAACGGAGACGGGAATTACGCCGTCGCATATCGAATTTGCAAGGGATCTGGCTTTCGTCGCAAACCAAGTCTCCTTATTAGGCGCGTCTACAACGTCTATTTTTTACAATCGTACGAGTGGCCAAAAAGTCGTAATGGGACACAGTATGGGTGGTGGAGCCGCTTTCCTTGCCGCCGGTTTGGACCCTTCGTTCACCGCCTTGATCACTTTATCAGCAGCAGAAACCAATCCTTCGGCGATTAGTGCCGCCGCCACCGTTGTAGTGCCGTCACTTGTATTTGCGGGCGCCAACGATTGCGTGACACCTCCCGCAACAAACCAACTCGCAATGTATAACGCGCTCACCGGCGACTGCAAGACCTATCTAGAGATTATCGGCGGCAGTCACTGCCAAATGGCAGATTACAACTTCCTCTGTAGCTTTGGCGAAACCACCTGCAGCCCGGCCCCGGCAATCAGCAGGGACGCCCAACACGACGTGATTAGCAACTACCTCGTCAAATGGCTCAATGCAAAATTGAAATCAGATTGTGAATCCGGAGCCGCTTTCGATTTAGAAATCGAAAATGATGCTGCGGTCACCTTTCAAAAAAACTGTCTTCTTTGTAACCCGTTGACTACAGTAGCAAATACGGTCATTGAAACGGTCCTTTACCCCAACCCGTTTGTTGCGACACTACACATCAGTTCGGGACAAAATACGGAAATGGATTTTACGGTCTACGATCTTTCGATGCGGCGAATCTACAGCCAAAAATATACGGGCAGCCTCGAGGTCAATACCGAAAATTGGTTGCCCGGAATTTATTTGTATCAGATTACGGGTGGTGACGCGCGTGTGAAAGCGGGGAAAATTATCAGGGAGTGATGTCGATGGTTGATTGACGCTTTAAGCAATGCTTACCGTTATTTGAAATGGACTACATAGTACTTTTGGATCGCGAACTGGCAGTCTCTGCCAATAAATAATCAATTTACAATAAATCCGCTACCGCGTTGTAAAGCGCCGACTGCAAGTCGGCGCGATCATTCGTATAATTGATTTATTACCTTAAAACAACGGCCGCTTAAATGTATGCCCACACCATGCTGACTATAGCTCGTTCGCACCTCCACCTGACGTCATCAATTAACAATCGGGGTTGCTATCAGTGCTACTTCCGATCTGTTGCAGTAGGGTTTAAGAGGTTCCCGACTGAGCCACAGCTTTTCTTCGCTGGGGCAAAGTACCACCGGCATTCGCTTTGCGCTGTTATGAATTTCGGCCATCAGTTCGTTGGCTTGCGTGGTCAGTATGGTGAATGTCGTGATGCCGTTCCAAACGCTGTACAACCCTGCAAAGGCAAAAGGAAGCGCGTCTTTCGTTCGTATTTCATACGGCGTTTTGATCAATTTGCCATTGATGGTTTCATGTTTCCATTCTTTGAAACTATCGGCAAGAACCAGGCATCGATTGTCTACATAATTTCTATAGGATGCCAAAGTTTCGGCGGTTTCTATCTTGGCATTGAGCGTATTGGATTTTTTGAGAAATTCCTTATCATCCTTGGCGAAAAAAGGGAGCAAACCCCATTTGGCAAGACGCACCTCGCTGGCGGCAGTGTCTAATATGACAGGCATTTCGGGATAAGAATACCCATTGGTCATTTGATATTCGCCAAGCGGAACCTGAAGGATGGCCGCAAAACGGCGCTTAATTTTTATGCCATCCGATGGTGGCTTGTAGTGGTAGCACATAATTTGCCTTTTTTCAAATTTAGCAAATTTCTTTAAGTAGATTGAAAGGTATAATATGAAATGTGGCAGTTTGCGGCGAGCGTGGCGCTTTTAAATATATAGAAAAATATTAGGTGCGACTACATTTAGGGATGAGTGGGATACTTGCGTTGTGATGGAAGTTCATGATCGCTATGACTTATTCTATGAAGATGATGGGGTTGACTCGGTGTGCGTGCCTAAATAAAATCTTATTGCGATTATATTAACGGTAGTGACTTCAGTTTAAAAACTTGGACTGCAAGTCCGCGCGATCGGGTAGAAGCTTTTTTTATAGCCATCATGTCAAAAAGATCTGCAGATATTTTAGTAGCATCTATTGATTGATCTCTTTTATTTAATAATTCAATATTTATAATATCGGTTACTGGGTTAGGGAATACCGTAAAGTATTTTATAGGATTACTTACACGTAAACCTAAATTAGCGCAACTATTAATTTCCTCTTCGGCATAAAAACTAATAGTTCCACAACTATTTGTTGAAACAACAGTAAAATCAACCGGTCCAACATATGTTTTAGGAAATCTTAAAACATTCTGAATAACACCATAGTGTGTTGATGTTGTAACGGTTACCGTTACTCCGGGAACTGGAGCAATGTTAAATGTATAATTGATTAAAGGATTTCTGTTTGGAATTTCAAATGGAACATAATGATATTTTATTCCATCACAAGTCTCATTACTTGCTCTAACTAAACTAAATGCTTGTGGAGAACCTGCAAATAAAGCTAAATATTTATCAACTGATTGTCCACAAGCGTTCGAAACTGTTGCTGTTAAATATACTGCACCACCTCCTGTTTTTGTCAGTATTGTAGATGTTCCAGTTGTTGTACTTAATGTTCCTGCTGTAGCATTAGATAAGCTCCAAGCAACAGTTTGACCAGCCAAT
>Ga0136636_10000299_pt1 | contig 24207 bp, 15 predicted proteins | sample AntDrymUQ8522106_2_FD_104653 | JGI IMG/M metagenome (GOLD analysis project Ga0136636, IMG submission 104653) | Polar desert sand microbial communities from Dry Valleys, Antarctica - metaG UQ852 (21.06) | ecosystem: Environmental > Terrestrial > Soil > Desert | place: Antarctica: Dry Valley... | reverse complement strand
GTTTTTTTCTTTCCGGCATTTACCGGCAACGAATAGCCGCAGATTTCCTTTATATAAGAGGCAAAAAAATCAGCCGCTGCTTTTAATTCCTTATTGGAACTGCTGTATTGAATTGTTGTATTGGCATCCAAAATAAAAGCACCATCTTTTACCTGCAGACTTACGGGTTGTGGGATAATGCTGATTGGCTGTTGTGCTTGTGAGCAAAAAAACAGGAGGCAAAAAAATATCAATATTGAAAGGTTTTTCATCAGCATATTATTGTACAATTTTTTATTGATCAGTAGAAGATGAAGGCCATGTAGCAGGCGATTGCCCAAACGATTTATTTGGTTTTTCGCCCATTGTAAATTCAAGCGTGCCGCCATTTATCATTGTTGCATGTTCAATGTAGGTGTTATTATAAGGTTTGTTATTTAATTGAACGCTTTGTATATATGGTCTGCCTTTTCCTGCATTTTTTGTACGGATAACAAATGATTTATTCCCTGCAAGTTTGAATGTAACCTCCTCAAATTGCGGACTTGCAAAAACATACTGACCACCGGAAGGATTGCCGGGATACAATCCTGCCATACTCCAAACGCCCCACGCACTCATTTGTCCACAGTCTTCATTGCCTGCATATCCATCCGGGCGTGCATGATACATTGAGTCTATAATGATCCTGACCCTTTCCTGTGTTTTCCATGCAGCACCTACATACGTGTACATGTATGCTATGTGATGACTTGGTTCATTACCGTGTGCATATTGTCCAATGAGGCCGCTAACATCAGGCGATGTGTTGCCCCCATTTAATTCGGAACTAACACTAAACAATGAATCCAGTTTTTTAATAAATAAATCATTGGAGCCATGAGCCATTGCAAGTCCTTTAACATCGTGCGGTACAAAAAACGAATGCTGCCATGCGTTACCTTCTGTGTACATTGCCTTGTGCTCATCATGTTCGGATAAATAGGGATCAAAAGGATTTACCCAGTTGCCATCACTATTTTTAGCCCTGATAAAACCGGTAGTGGGATCGAATAAGTTTTTCCAGGAGGCAGATCGTTTCATGAAAATTTCATAGTCATCCATTTTGCCCAGCTTTTTTGCAACCTGCGCAATACACCAATCATCGTAAGCATATTCTATGGTTACCGTAACACTGCTGCCGTATTTATCCTGTGGTATATAACCATATTGCCGGTATAAGTCGGTACCACGAACATTTTGCATGGCACTTTTTTTCATGGCAGTAAATGCCTTCTCCACATTAAAGCCTTTGGTATTTTTTAAGATGGCATCAGCCACCACCGGAATGGCGTGATAACCCGTCATACAATTGGTTTCGCAGCTACTTAAATCCCAAACCGGCAACAACCCATTTTCTTCGTAAAAGGCCAGCATGGTGTTGATGAATTCTGTAAGATGGCCGGGTTGTGTAATGGTGAATAGTGGATTAAGCGCCCTGAAAGTATCCCACAAAGAGAACACTGTAAACCGTTGCCCGGTGGGCATCTTCATAACCTGCCCATTTGAATTCTGGTAAGTACCATCCGCATCTGAATACAAAACAGGTGCTACACAAGTGTGATAAAGAGCGGTATAAAATATCTTTTTTGCTTCTTCATCAACAGACTTAATGGTTATCTTTTGCAGTTCTTTTTCCCATTTGGCTTCGGCTGCTTTTTTAACAGTAGTAAAGTTCCATCCTTGTATTTCACCCAAAGCCAGTAACGCTTTACCTGTACTAACAGACGAAAGCGCTACTTTCATGGAGATGGTTTTTCCCTGCATATTTTTAAATAACAGTTGCCCTTTTATCAAATTTCCTTTTGCACTATTTCCTGACAAACTTTCTTTGCCATTGGCAAAAAATATTTTTGAAAAAGAAACGGAGGTACGGGCTGCGAAATATACCCGCTGAATTGAAGCCCAACCTTTGGAATACCGATAACCTACAATGGTAGAGTCATTTAATTTTTCGATAAAAGTTTCAATAGGACTGTCCCAATTTATTGCAAAGCCCAGGTTGAAACGGATAACCGGGTCGGCACCTTTGGGAAATGTGTATTGATGAAGGCCGCATCTTTCTGTAGTTGTAAAGGCAGCTTTAATGCCGTTGTTAAGGGTTACGGCATAAAAACCAGGCGTAGCCTTTTCATTAGCATGAGAAAACTTTTGTTGGTATAAACTGATGGTATCGTTAATTAATCCACTGGCTGGCATAACAGAAATATCGCACAAATCGCCGATACCGGTACCACTTAAATGGGTATGACTAAAACCCGCAATCATTGAATCGCTATAGTGATAACCGCTGCACCAATCCCAGCCCTGCGTGCCATTATCCGGACTTAATTGCACCATACCAAAAGGTACGGTTGCACCAGGATAGGTGTGGCCGTGTGCACCTGTGCCGATAAACGGGTCTACGTATTTAGTTAGATTTTGGGCCATTGCAAAAAATGGCAAACCAATTAAAATAGCAGTCACTATTCCAACGATAACAACATTGTGGTAAGCTGTTTTTTTCTTTAACATGGTAAAAGTAATTCGTTTTAAAATGCTTGTCAATTTATTGAATATCCAACTGAATAATAGTATCGATATCATCTAAGTTTATTCCATCAAGATAAATGAATGTGCCTTCTGGCAATTGTTTAAAACCTATACTTTTTTTATTAACCCTTAGCTTTGCTGCGGTGATTTTTATTTTAAAATTAGGCAGAAAAATAAATGCTTGCGTTGTAGGTTTTTGCAGTAAATGCAAATAAATGGTTTTATTTTTTGCAGTAATTACGCCCCAATCTTTTGCCGGGTAAACATTTCCTCTTGTATTGTAAATGGTTTCCCCATTCGCCTTCATCCAACTGCCAATGGCTTTTAAAGTATCCGTAAATTCTGTCTGAATTTTTCCATTGGGCATTGGACCAACATTTAGTAAAAAATTCACATCGTGCCCAGCTCCTTTTACCAGATAGTGGATTAAATCTTTTACAGATTTATAACTATAATCTGTGAGATTGAAACCCCAGGAATTATTTATGGTTTCGCAGGTTTCAACAGGTAATTGTTCTGAAGCTTCCTGAAAGCTTAGGCCTGATTTATTTTCACCTGGCAGGTCTTTTTCAAACATCTGAAAATCTTCGCCAGCAAATGGACTTAGGTGATGATTGTTGCCAATCATAGCTTGTGGCTGCAACGAATGAATCAAGCCATATATCTCGTCATACTTCCAATCTAGCCTGGAACTGCGGTCTGATGAGCCTTCAGGCTGTGTTTGATCCCAATGTCCATCAAACCAAATACCCCCAATTTTTCCATAGTTGGTTAATAATTCGGTTAACTGATTTTTCATAAACTGCAGGTAGCTGGCATAATCACCCTTTCCTGTACGGCCGGTTCCCTGTCCGGTTTTACCAGTTTGATGAGGATAATCTTCTCTTCCCCAATCGAGCAGAGAATAGTATAAAAACAATTGGATACCTTGTTTGTGGCATTCATCTGCCATCATTTTCACAATATCTTTTTTATAAGGAGAATGCATGATATTGTAATCAGAGTATTTGGTATCCCACATACTAAATCCATCATGGTGCCGGGTAATGAGGGTGATGTATTTCATGCCTGCATTTTTTGCCATGCTTACCCATTGTTCTGCATTAAATTCAACAGGGTTAAAAAAATCCATCAGTCTTTTATAATTCTTAACCTTGATGTTTCTGTTGTTCATCACCCACTCTCCATCACCGGGAATGCTGAACGGCCCCCAATGAATAAATAGCCCAAACTTATCATCCCTAAATTGTTGCCTAGCTATTATATTTACTGCTGCAGGTGTGTAGGTTTGTGCATTTATTAAGATGCCACAAAACAAAATGATAATAATTATTGATACCTTTTTCATAAATAATTTTTGATAGAGTTCATTTAAAATTTTATTTAGCTGGCAATGTTTGAACTATCTATATTTCTATTTTATTTATTTCGATTAATTACATCATACAAAGACAGGATGGTAACAACCGGCTTACCAATACTAGCTTTAAAAGTAATTCGTTTCTGTTGTCCGGCAATTAAATCAAAATAATTATTATTACAGAATGGATCTTGAATTAATTTATTCTTTAGCATGTCTGTATGTACTTCTCCTGGTACAGAAGCTGCCAACCATGTTGTTTTTCCTGCTTCGCAAAATTGCCAGCCATTGTTTAATTTAATTGTACTGTTTTGAGCATTTACCAGCAAAGAAAAACTAGAAAAAAAATAAACCAGGCGCATTTTTTTTCAGATTCATATTGCCTATAATTTAAAATTATCTTTATAATTAAGAATGAATAGAAGCCCTATTTTTCAATTAATTGCTGAACGATTAACCTGCCAATTTGCTCACCCTGCCACTCTCCCTGCACTATTGCATCTTTATAATGAATACCACCATACAATCTTGATATTGCAGCTTCTGAGGCTGCCTGAAAAAAAGAATCATATTTTCTAACGGGTAAACCAAATTCTGTTTCTGTATCGTCAGCAAAAGAAAACTGATTACCAAATATTTTTGTTAGAGTAAATGCTGCTGCTGTAGAAGCCACACTATGCCCGGAAACATATTCTGGAAAAGGTGGAGTTTGCAACAAGGGATGCCAGCGGGGATCAATCAATTTTTGAATAGCTGTTTCGGGCCTAACCCGGTTGCTGCGATATTTTTCATCCCAACAGGCTATAAATGCATCGGCCAAAGAAATGCTTACCAATACATGCGTCAAGGCTGTTTTACCTAAGGGCAATTTTTGTTTTAAACAAGCAATGCCCGCAATGCCAATCCAATGCCCGCCGGGAGAGATTTTCTTTAAGCCAAATTCTACATGGCCAATTTGTTGCACTGCAAAAGGGTTGCAATCCCAAAACATAGCAATATCTTTTTGTGATTGATTGGCGGCATTGGTAATATTGTAAACTTCCATTAACTGTATAAAAAAAGAAGAAGACCTGCTTGTATCATAAATGGTTGGTGGCAGCACTTTAAACTGTTGAGCAGAATCTAATACAAAAGTTCTGAGGGAACTCCAGTTAGGTTCTACGGGTGCCATAAAAACAGGGGGCGTTGGCTTCCAATATCCATCAGCAGTTTTAGGCGTATACCTTTTCAAATTATTCAACCTGCTAAATCCATCGGCTTTGGCATATTGCATCACTTGTTGCAGCAGTTCGTTTACAAGCGTTAATGTATTTTGAAATAACAATTGCTCACTGGCGTTTTTTGAATACAAAGCAGCCAAAGAATCTGTTTGAGATTGTAACATATAACCCGAAGGCAACAATTTTTCGCCCGACTTAAATATAGCCAATATTACGGCCAATGATTCATTGGATGACTGTACCAATTTGGCGTCTACCGGTTTTTTAAAAAACTTGTTAAGATGCCCTGATAAGGATGGATAATTAAGCGAATCAAACAAGCATTGAGTTTCGTAGGCAGTTAGCGTAATGTAAGCATAGTAGCGGCTTGCAGCCACCGGAGAGGTAACATCATTTACCATTACATCGGTAACTTTTTTAAGTGCTGCAATGTATTCTTTAGAGAAAGGCTGTTTAGGTAAATTGAAGCTTGCTGCCAATGCTGATTTAAAAACAGGCCGAACAGGAAGCTCCTTTATAGCAGGAGATTTAGCCGGCCATGCAGTTGAGATGGTTGCAACAATTAAAAAAATTATCAAATAAAATCCCTTTCTCATCTGCATATTCTAATAATTCAAAAAAACAGGGGCTTGATTGTTTAATGCCAGCATCAACAAATTAGTTCCCGTATTTCCCTTTAATGAAATAATATCTCTTACGCAACCTTTTATATTTAAGCCAGATTGCAACTGAGGAATATATTTAAAATTTCCCTTGCCATCACCAGCAAGCAACAACCCAAAATTTGCATCCATCTTTCCAATCTTTACTCTTGCCTGGTCTATGTTTCCACATAATAATAAATCCATATTGCCATCCTTATTAAAATCAGCAGTTTGTATGGCATACACCGCAGAAAAATCTGCCTGTATTGGTAAACTGCGGATAATGAATTTTCCTCCTACATTTTCAAACCAGGTAGTATGTAAATAGTTAATAGAAAGTTGTTTTGCAGCTTTCATTTGTTCGGATGTAAGCACATCAGTAATAGTAGCATCTGCATAAGAATCATAGGTTGGAAACCGTTGACGCAGGCTTACTATCTGGTCTGTAATTTCGTCTCTTGAAGCCATTGGATAAGATTTGCCTTGTACGTAAAAACAAACCAGCGGATCTATAAAACCATTGCTATCAAAATCGCCATAATACATTGTAGCAGGTTCTAAATCTGTAACCTGTAATTGGCTGTTGGTGCCCCAATTGCCTGCTATCAGGTCAAGATCTCCATCATTGTCTATGTCTTCTACTTGTAGCCGATTCCATAACCCATTTAATTTTTTATCAAAAATTTTATCTGAAATATCTACAAATTTTCCATTGTTAAAAGAGAAACATTGCAGCGGCATCCACTCGCCACAAATGATCAATTCATTTATTTTATCCCCATTTATATCAATCCATTTTGCATCGGTTACCATTCCTAATAATGAAAAGAAAGGAGCTATTGTTGCAGTTTGGTCTGTAAAAATTCCTTTACCGTTATTTACCAGCAAATAGCTGCCCGGCGACTCCGGATATCGGCCCGGAATTACTCTTCCTGCAATAAATAAATCCGTATCACCATCCCCATCAAAATCCATTGGCACTACCTGAGCACCCGAAATAATTTCGATTGGCAGGGCATTTATTTTCTTTATAAATTTTCCTTTTTCATTTAAGTAAAGCCTATCCTGAAGACTGCCATCTTTTTCATCTACGGCATAGCCGCCGCTCACCACATATAGATCCATATCACCGTCATTATCTGCATCAAAAAAAACGGCTCCACAATCCTCTGCTGCTGCATCTGTATCAAAATCTGGCTGTGGTGAAAGGGCAAAAACACCGCTTGGTTGTTGAAGATAGATAGTGCCAGCCTGGTTTGCAGGGCCGCAGATGTAAATATCATCCAGCTTATCTCCATTAATATCTGCCTTTGCTATTCGTGGGCCAGAATATGAAAGCATATTTAGCATTAAGGGCTGAATTTTAAAATCATTTTCATCATCTTCCTTGTGTAAATAATTAATTAACTGGCTCGTTGTTTTAAAAATTGTATTGGTAAAAACAGGGGTAGCAAATTGCGACAATAAAGGTATCGTCTGCTTAATATTTATTTGCTGGTTGATGATTAACTGTTGAGTAATAACCTGCCTTTCTCCATTAGACCAACGAATTAAAATAGAGTCAATTTTTTTATCCGGAAAAGTAAAATGCAATGGTATTTGCATAGAAGATTGAAATCCATGAACCGGATAATTTTCAATGCTATAGGTACCGGAAGCAGCATACATTATAACTTTTGCTCCCAGTGCGTTTGTATTTTTTGTAGAGGTAGATAATTGCACTTTTAAAAAATTACCACCTCGTTTATTTTCAATAGTATTGTTTTTATAGATACCTGCCTCCTGGTTCATTTTGTTTACCACCAGGTCCAGGTCACCATCGTTATCTAAATCTGCATATACGGCACCATGAGAAAAATTTAATTCATCAAATCCCCAATTGGTTGATTGGTCTTTAAAATTAAAGTTGCCTGTATTTTCATACATAAAATTATGCAAGGGTGTAGAGGTAATACCCTGTAGCATTTGAAACATTCTGCTATCGGTTGTGCCTTGTAAATGTTTCAATCTTTCATTAGCGTAAAACTTCATAAAGTCCCTGTTAATCATATCTCGTCCATAACCATTGGTAACAAAAAGATCCTTTTTACCATCATTATTAAAATCGGCTAATAAGGCTGCCCAGCTCCAGTCTGTATTGGATACACCAGCAAGTTGACCAATTTCGCTAAAAGTTCCATCACCATTATTTACCTGCAGCATATTCCGCATCAACTGGTGATAAAAACCATTTGAAACGGTGTTGTTGTATAATTCGTAATTATCCGGGGCGTACAATAATTTTTGTCGTCGGTTATCTTTAGGGAGCATATCGAGCGTAAAAATATCTGCCAAACCATCGTTGTTGATATCGGCAATATCAACACCCATTGAAAAATTAGAAAGATGACCAAAAGAAGATTTAAGCGATTCTGTAAACCCGCCAATTTTGTTATTGAGGTAGAGATAATCTTCTTCTACATAATCGTTGGAAATGTAGATATCCGGCCAGCCATCATTATTAACATCGGCGATATTTATACCAAGCCCATAGCCCAGTGGATTAGAGATGATACCAGCTTTGCGTGAAATATCTATGAACTTACCATTTACATTTTCATACAACCGGTCGCCAGCCTCAGTGTCTACCATTTTTTTTACAAATGCAGCATCAAAGTTTCGCAGGTTTTTTATGTTGTGATTCATCACATATACATCGAGGTCGCCATCCCTATCCATATCAAAGAAAGCAGCATGTGTAGTGTAACCTTCGTCTGCAATTCCCCATTCCTTTGCTCTGTCTGTAAAACTAATATCACCGCCATCTTTTTTAGCATCCAAGGGTGTTAATCCGTTATTAATGAATAATTGGTTTGCTCTTTTGGATGGTTCTAAATCTCCGGAATAACAAACATAAATATCCAACAAACCATCTCCATTTACATCTGCTACAGATACACCTGTTTTCCACCCGGTACGGCCTGCAACACCAGCGGTTTTGGTAATATCTTCAAATTTAAAATTACCTTTATTCAGGTAAAGTTTATTGGGCTGTTGGTTAGAAGTAAAGTAAAGATCCGTTAAGCCATCATTGTTAAAATCGCCGGCTGCAACTCCTCCTCCATTGTAAAAATACTCGTACGTAATGATGTTTTGCGTAGCAGTTTCAACAAGCTTATTTTGAAATTTAATACCCGTTGCAGCAGCAGGAATGCTGGTAAATAGTGGAATTTTTTGAGAAAAAATAAACAGGGATTGGATAAGTAAAATGCAGCATATCAGGATTTTCTTTTTCATAAAAAGGAACATAAAAATTTTATAACCTTTAGAAGAAATATACTCTAACGCCGGTTACTTCACTGTAATTACATTACTAAGATAACTGTAATTGTATCAAAAAAACATGCCAGGTAGAGAACTACCTGACAATTTTTACCAAAACTATAAACTAAGAAAAAACGAAAAAGAACATTAAGTTAATTACTATCCCACCAAACTCTGGTAACCCAGGTATTAGCGCCTTGCCTTGTAATGGCTGCACTTAAATTAACACCATTTAAACCCGATTCGCTTGCAGGATATTGAAAACGACGTGGTATAATCCCATTGGTATAATTATTAACAAAATTTACTGCAGTAAGCGCTGGAAAACCTGAACGACGCCAGTTTGCATGTGGTTCATATCCATCTAAAAAAGATGCCGCATAATATTGCTCATTAATTGCCTGGAGCCGTGCAGCAGTTGCGGCAGGAAATACTAACGTTGCAGAGGTATAGGTATTAATAGCTGCGTCATCAAATAATGAAGCTGGTGGACTATATAATTTAAGTTGATTAATGGCAGATTTAACACCATCTCTAAAATAAGTTTCCGCAGTTCCTGTTGTAACCCAACCTCTTTCCCTTGCTTCTGCAAGTAATAACAATGTTTGCGAATGGGACACCAGCAAATTTGGATCATTGGCACTTGCAAAATCAGATCTTAATTGAGAGAATGATGCTATACCTGAAAACCCTGTTGGATTGGTTCCGTTTGGTAAGCCTTTTTGAATCGCAATGTTATCATCTTCTGTACCAATAGCAGTTCCAACTCCGGTTCTTACCACAGAAAGAATTTTTAATCTAGGATCTGCACCTGCTGCCATCCAATCAATAAATAATTTGGAAAATTTGAAACCATTACTTGCCAATTCTTGTCTTGCTCCATTGTAGTAGCCCAATACACGGCTATTAGGATTATCGAAATTTCCCACAATATGTCTAATCATAAATGACTCCGTGTAGTCATTAATTAATCCGCCAGCCAATGCTTTTACAACACCAGCCTGAGCAGCAGCCGGATCTTTTCTAGACGTCCGCATGGCCACTCTCAACATTAAAGAATATGCAGCTTTTTTCCATAAAACTGTATTGCCATTATAGCTGGAAATATCTCCTTTAAAAGGCTTGGAGGCATCAAAACCCTTTGCAGCCGCATCCAATTCATTAATAATATCTGCCAAAATATTCTTTTGTTCATCGTACTTTGGCGCTAAAACTTTACCGATAAATCCTTTCCCTGCTTCTGAATATGGAATATCTCCATAAGAATCTGTGAGTCTTAAAAATGCGAAGGCTTTTAAAATTCGTGCTGCACTATTATAGTTTACGTCTGTTGCTACACCCGATGTTTTTTCAACCAGATTAACCAGCCCCTTTATGGTATTACCGTAGTAAGAATCCCAAAGAGCAGAGTTGTAGCCTTCATCGTAAATATATTTATCACCCTGTGCCCAATTTAAAGAAGCCAATTGCTGAATAAACTGGCTGTTATAAATAAGATTGGTTCTCCATGCTTCATACTCTCCACCAGATGTTGCCAACATGGTTTGGGTAAATAGAATATCAGGGTTTAAATCTAAAACATTTGTAGGGCTTAGATTAACCTTTTCAAAATCTTTGGTACATCCGGCAAAACCGATTGAAGCTACCAGTAAGCTGTATATAATTTTATTGATTTTCATTGCGTTTAATTTTAATTACTGAAAAAAGATAAAGACAAGATTAAAATTTAAGATTAAGATTAATACCAATTGAACGTACAGGAGGTGCTCCAAACCATTCCAATCCTTGTGCATTACCTGAGTTATAAGTAGATTCAGGATCAATGTTTGGCGTATGCTTCAATAAGATAGCAAGATTACGGCCAACGATGGAAAGAGAAGCTCCTTTAAAGGGTGTTTTACCTATTAATTTAGCAGGAATATTGTACCCAAATATAATCTGACGCAATTTTATGAAATCTGATTTATAAACAAAATTAGAAGAAATATTCAGTCCTATACTTTGATAATAATTTTGTGCTGGAACACTTGTAGTATTTTTAGAACCACTAGTTTGATCAATACCCTCAGCAACTACACCACCAACTCTACCTTGCAAAGTATTTTGGGATAAACCTCTAAATGTTGCAAAATCGTTTGTTCCAGAGTACATATAGCCGCCAAATCTCCCGTCTATTAAAAATTCAAAATTGAAATTTCCAAATCTAAATGAGTTATTTAATCCCATTGTATAAGGCGAAACGCCTGTACCATATTGTTTTAAATCACCTCTCTGAGGTCTTCCTGCATTTAAAAGTATTTCACCATTTGCATTTCTTCTATAATCAAAAGCCATTACCTGACCAAAAGGTCTACCAGCATGGTGTTCTATAAAAGAAGTTAATGAACGTGCATTGCCAATTCTCGATGTAGTAAGTTGATCTGATATTTTTACGACTACACTGTTATTGTAACCCATATTGAATGAGGCATCCCAAACAAGTGATTTGGATTTAATTACCGTTCCATTTAACATTAGCTCAACGCCTTTATTGCTTACTTCGCCAACATTGATCAACACACTTCCAAAGCCAGATGTTTGAGAAATTTGACTACCAATAATATCATTGGTAGTATTTTTATTATAAAAAGTTAAATCAACCCCTATACGGTTGTTGAACAATTTAGTTTCTATACCAAATTCGTATGATTTAACTGAATACGGTAATAAATTAACGTTGGGAATTTCATTTGCATTAATGCTTCCAACGGGCAAACCATTAAATGTATTGCTTGAAAGTGAATAGGGTAAAGCTAATCCATAAGGTCTGCGGTCACCTCCTACATTAGCCCATGATGCCCTTATTTTGGCATAGTTGATAGCCTCTGGTAGTTTTACTGCCTCTGACAAAATAAAACTTGCCGCAACAGATGGATATAATATTGACCAATTAGCAGGGGCCAAAGAAGAAAACCAGTCATTTCTTGCAGTAACAGTTAAGTAAAGGTATTTATTGTAAGAAAACTCAGCAGAACCAAATACAGAATTGATCCGCTTTTCTGAATAATTATAGTTAGTATTTTTTTCCTGTAAATTATTTACATTATAAAAACCTGGTACAAAAAAGTTATTTCCGCTAAATCCTTGAGACTCGTCTATTTGTTGCATTTTATTTCCACCAACAAATACATCCATTGCAAATTTAGAACTGATATCTTTTTGAGCTCCAACTATTACTTCACCATTAAATTCTCTAAACCTTGCGGTGCTTTGATCATTGATTTGTCCACCACTGTTAAAAGCTGTACCAGTTGGTGTAACTTCAAAATTATAGCGGGTATATTGGTCAGTTCCTATACGGCCACGAACATATAACCATTTGGTAAGGTTATATTTTGCTTCAATGGCTGCGATTAACCTATCCCTTGAATCCTCTTGTTTAAAATCTTCCACTGCCCAGTAAGGGTTTGTAACAAAAGGATTACCATTGAATTTATTTTCAAAACCATTAGTAGGGTTCAGTTTACTTGCTTTAAAAGTTTCTACATCCCAACTCGTTGGCATAATACCTACAGTAAAATTTGCATTACCTGGCGAATCCGATAAACGTGGTCTGTTTTTAGCTCTTTCTCTAATATATCTGGCACTTACATTTACCGTTAAGTTATCAACCGGATTCATTGTAATATTCATTGCAAAATTGTTTCTACGTACCGTAGAATTTTGAATAATACTGTTATTGTTTAAATCTGATACAGAAAAATTGTAAGTCATCTTATCTGAACCGCCATAAAAACTTAGAGAATTATTTAAGTTGGTGCCTGGTCGATAAAACTTTTTGAAATTATCTTTTTGGGCTACATAAGGTCTTGGTGTACCATCCCATTGCATAACAGCACTCCCATCTAATTTTGCACCCCAGCTATTGAGCGGTATATTATTCGCATCTGTTTGTAATACTGGTTTAACTCCATCATTACCGTGCCCGTACTCATATTGCCAATCATTAAGGTTCATTACAGACTCTACAGTTGCGTTACTATTGAATTCGATACCTAAGCCCTTTCTCTTAGAACCCTTTTTTGTTGTAATCAATATTACGCCCGCAGAAGCTCTTGCGCCATACAATGCAGCAGCGTTACCACCTTTTAAAACAGACATTGTTTCAATTTCATCTGGATTAATCATTTGAATACCATCTCCGGCATCTCTACCACCCCATTCACCAGCAGAACCACGGTTGGAGTTATCAATTGGAATACCGTCAATAACATACAATGGCTGGTTGTTATCGGAAATAGAAGTATTACCTCTAAGTATTACTCTGGTAGAACCACCAGCGCCTGTAGCCGTTGAGGCCACATTTAAACCTGCTACTTTACCTACCAGGTTATTGACAATACTGTTTGTTCTTGCTTGTGTTAACTCTTCTCCTTTCACTTCAGAGAATGCATATCCAAGCGCCTTTTTTTCTTTTTTAATACCAAGGGCGGTAACAACTACGGCAGAAAGTTCACTGCTGGAAACATCGAGTGAAACATTTACCACATTTTCACCTGCTGCTACGTTTACTTCTTTAGCTTCGTAACCTACAGAAGAAATTAGCAATTTGATGTCACCTGATGCTACAGAAAAGGAAAAATTTCCCTGATCATTTGTAACCGTTGTAGCTTTAGAATTTTTAACTTTTAGCGTTGCAGATATTACGCCATTTTTTGTAGTACCGTCTAGTACGGTTCCCGAAATTTGTCGCATCTGAGCCAGTATAAATAACGGGCAAAGACTTACACATAAAGCAGTGAGCAGTAATCTTTTCATAATTGATTTTTTTTGTGATGAATTGTTTTGGTAGTCTTTCAAAAAAAAACAAAGGCAAACTTTTTTCATAAAATTTAAGCTGTTGTACAGGTGGTAACACAAATCTGTAGTCACTTATTTTTTTGTGAGTTTCAGTTAGTTTTTATTCTCTTAAAAATTAAAGATATAAAAACTTCTTAAATAATTAAATAAGTTTTAAGTATTTCTTAAAAAAATTAAAAAAATTTGTTAAAAATAGTAGCCTTGTTAAACCAAATATTATTGGGTAAATAATTGGATAAATAATTGACAAATGCAAAAAGTAATGGAAAGCAACTTTATTTGGGCAAATTTAGATGTGGCTGAACCTATAATTTATAGTTGCACTGCTTTTTAAGCGATTTAAAATAGGCAGTTAAATCATTACAAATAAGTTAATAAGGTTTTAGCAATTACAATTATAAATTACCTGCTCGCTATTGCATAATTTACTCTGGGTAAGGCCGAAAATTATATTAATTGTACATTTGCAAAGGCTGCGTTGAAATACTTTGCCGTGCTTTTATTAAAAGCTTAATAAATTTTAAAGAAAAAAGCCAGGGTAAATACAAAGAGTATTAAATTTTTGCTGTAAAATACTATTGATGTTAAAGGATTAGGTATTTTGTTCGTTAACGAATATTGGTTATGGCCTTGAATAAAAAGTGCTGGAAATTTTCTCCTCCAGCCGTTAAGAAATAAAGCCTGCCTGGCAGATGTCTGCCGGGCGGGCTTTATTTCTTTTGTTACTTTTTTTTATCAACCTGTTCCGAAAAAATCAGGAGAAAAAAAAGTAAACAGATGTTAGCTCAAAATTGTAAAAGCTTTGCTAACAAAATACATAATACTATAATGTTAATTAGATACCAATCCGGTTTCAGCCAAAATGGGTTTATGTTGAAAGAGGGGTATTTTTTCGTAATTCTCCATTACAAGGGCAGCAGCTCCTATTAATTCAGCTTCTTTACCTAAAGTAGAAATAGCAATACTAGTACTCTGGTAAAGTCTTTGAATACAATGTTCGTTTAGTGCCTGCTGTATGGGAGGATGCCAAATTTGACCTGCAGATGACCCCCTGCCACTAAGGATAATTAACTTAGGGTTTAACAAATGTATTAATATAGCAACCCCTTTACCAATATTGTAAGCTGCCTTAGAAAATAACTCTATAGCAAATTGATCACCCTCTGCTACAGCGTTAATAATAGAATCGCAAGCTTGCTCAGGATCATCAACAACCAACGAGGTAATTTTAGAAAGCCGGCCTGCTCTTAAACCTTCCATTGCCCTTTCAATAATTAACAATAAAGATGTTTCAGTTTCAAGACAGCCAGATTTGCCGCACCAACATAATTTACCATTTAAAAATAATGGAATATGACTGAATTCTCCTGCAAACCCCTCGTGCCCCCGGTACATTTTCCCTCCAAGTATCAATCCTAATCCAACTCCCCAGCCTATATTTATAACCATAGCATCTTTCTCTTGCTTTGCCGCACCAAATCTCAATTCGGCTAAAGCAATCAAACTTGAATCGTTATCTATAAATACAGGCAAGCCTACTTTTTCACCAATATATTTTGTTATACTCTTATTATTGGGCAACTGTAAATGAGAATAATTTACCCCTTTTTTTACATCTACAAAACCTGGCATACCTATACCAACCCCTACAAATTTTTCTTTAGTAATACCAGATATTGATAAAACGTAAATTATTTTTTCAATTAACATTTGTAACGCCAATGGATTATTGGGCAATGGCAATACAATTTTTTCTATAGGAGATACAAAGTTGTTTTGCATATCCATAATGGCAATTTTAGTAACAAATTGGTCCATTGCTACACTTACCAGGTACATCACATTTTTTTGGAGCGAATAATTTAATGCTCTTCTTCCGCCTGTGGATGCTGCATAACCTGTCTCAATTACCATTTTCGCTGCCATAAGATCTTCTAATAACTTTGCTGTTATTGGAAAGCTCTTCTCTATTTTTATACACAAATCCGCACAGGAAAGACTTTCTACAAAATACAACTCTTTTAAAATTTTATTTCTAAATAATCTCTTTTTTTCTGTCATAGTAAAAAAGTTTTGAAAGTCATTCTTTTTAAATTTTTATTAAAGATATAATAACTTATTAATAAATTTAAAATGCAGTTTTAAAGACGGCAATATTTTTTGATATATTTGGCAAAGATATTTGATATATCAGGTAACTTTTTTCAAGACGTACAGTTAGCGAATGTATTCCTTTGCAATATTGCTATAATTGAACATCTGGCGAGGTTTAATTATAAATTTGACTACTCTTTAATTAAAATACTACTCACTACAAAATTCCTTTAATCGAGATTTTAAATTTGAATTAGTAATAAAGGATAAAGTAAAAAAAAGACAAGAGCTTCGGAATATATGTTGGCTAATAGAAATAGCACACTATTTTAAGGTAGAAAAATGTTATAAAATCTTTTATTGAAGTAGTGTAAGGTTTAATAGAATTACGACTGCAAAATACTGGTTGAATAATCGGATGCAGAAAACAAGTCCATAATATGATTTACACATTTTACTATATTTACCCATAATGAAAAAAGAGATTTCAACTACACTGCTGATAGCCATACCGCTCATTATAGGTAACCTTACACAAGTAGCATATTCAATTATAGATACTGCCATGATTGGAGCATTGGGCTACAAAGAACTTGCTGCTGCATCGTTGGTTAGCAATTTGGTTAGTATTCCGCAAATAATGGGCATGGGGTTAATGATGGCCATTACACCGTTAATTGCCATTGCAAATGCACAAAATCAACAGCAAAAAGCAGCTCATATACTTTATAATGGATGGGTATTAAGCATAATTGCAGGTATTTTACTGGCAGTAGCTGTTCATATTATTGCCAATTTTTTAACAAATATGGGGCAAGATGCTGAAGTGGCTAACCTTGCAAAAAACTATCTTATCATTATGGGATATTCCCTAATCCCTATGATGCTTTTTATAGCAAGCAAACATTTTAGCGATGGGTTGCAGTTTACCAAAACAGCCATGATTTTATCTATACTTTCTTTACCACTCAATGCATTTTTATGCTGGCTTTTTATTTATGGCCATTGGGGCATTACAGCATTGGGTATTAATGGGGCTGGTATTGCCACTTTAGTTACAAGGATGTTACTTGCAGTAGCAATGATGGCTGTACTATTCAACCATAAAATATTCAACCGTTTTATGGTACATAAAAAACAACAATGGTATTTAAGCACAAAAACCTGTAAAGAAATTTTACGCCTTGGCATACCTGGTAGTTTGCAATATTGTATGGAGGCTGGTGCATTTTCCCTTTCAGGCATAATGGTAGGCTGGCTTGGAGCAGTGCAACAGGCAGCTCATCAGGTAGCATTAAACTGTGCCTCCGCCAGTTTTATGGTTGCACTTGGCTTCTCGCTTGCTGGCTCTATAAGGGTAAGTGAAGCATTTGGTAAAAAAAATATTAATCATTTATTTATTATAGGCAAAAGTACAGTTGCAGGTGGTTTAATTTTTGGTGCAGTTGCCGCTGTATTGCTTATAGCTACTGCCAATCATTTACCCTATATTTTTTCTTCCGATATACTGGTTATAAAATCTGCTTCCGTACTGCTGCTATTTGCTGCAATATTTCAGGTATCAGATGCTACACAGGCCATAGGCGTTGGTTTGTGCAGGGGGGTAAAAGATGTAGTGTACCCAACCATTTATATTGCCATTGCTTATTGGCTTATTGGCATACCAACCGGGTACATACTGGCATTTAACTACCAAATGGGCGCTGCTGGTATTTGGATAGGGCTGGTAGCCGGATTAACTATTTCTTCCTTATTACTCAACAACAGGTTTTTTAAAAATATAAAAACCCTGCAAGCATCTTAAAAAAATAATTTTTAAATCAGGTAATTCTTTAACCCCGATTTTATTGTGCGCTATAATAGATATTCAACACTAAAACCCAACACAAATTATAAACCCAACTAGCAGGCTGGTTGGGTTTATAAAATACGATGATATAAATAAAATAGAATTACCTTGTTTAATAATAAGTCACCAAAAAAAATTAATCGTTTATTACTAGCTATTTATTTCCAATTCCTTTTCCTCTAACCATTTATTTTTACCCCATCCAGCAATTACATGCTTTTCACTGTGGTAACTAGATCGTACTAACGGACCACTCTCCACATAATCAAAACCAAGCTGGTAGCCAATTTCCCGTAGTTCTTTAAATTCATCAGGGTGCACAAACCGCTGCACCTGCAAATGCTTTTTACTAGGTTGAAGGTACTGGCCAATTGTAATTACATCTACAGCACTTTCTCTAAGATCTTGCAAGGTTTGTATTACCTCTTCCTTAGTTTCGCCAAGGCCAAGCATTATACCACTTTTAGTTCTCATGCCACCCACTTTGAGCTGGCGCAAAGTTTCCATACTACGCCAGTATTTTGCCTGAATACGCACCTGTTTAGTAAGTCGCTCTACCGTTTCTATGTTGTGAGATACTACCTCAGGAGCTGCATCTATTACACGCTGTATGCAAATTGCATCTGCTTTAAAATCAGGTATCAATGTTTCTAATGTAGTTTGCGGATTCAATGCTTTTACCGCTTTAATGGTATTATACCAAATAATACTGCCCTGGTCTTGCAGCTCATCTCTATCTACAGAAGTAAGTACAGCATGTTTAACTTTCATCAGGTTTATTGCCTCTGCTACCCGTTGCGGTTCGTCCCAATCTACCGGATCTGGCTTGCCGGTAGCAACAGCACAAAAGCCGCAGCTACGGGTGCAAATATTTCCTAAAATCATAAATGTTGCAGTTCCCTCACCCCAGCATTCGCCCATATTCGGACAATTACCACTCTCACAAATCGTGTGCAATTTATGTTTATCAACCAATCCACGTACATGCTTGTACTCCTCGCCTATTGGTAATTTTACCCTCAGCCACGATGGTTTTTTTAATGGTTCTGTCATCACTGCTTTTTCCACAAAACCGTCTATTACAGGTAATTCTATCATTTTCCGCTAATTATGTTTGTACTGAAATAGGTAAGAAATCAAAATTATTTTTACCCGGTTTAATTAAAAAATATTGTTAGGGCGTGTCCCTTCTGGTCGGGCTATTCGCTGCAAGTCCTCACCAAGTTACGTTTCAAGTTACGTTGCAAGTTACGTTGTAAGCTACGTTGCACTTCGCTTGGTTCCGGGCTTTTCGCTGCTATCACTGACGCAAAACACCATGGTTGGTAATAAAAAAAATGGTTGGTTAATAAACTTTTATACAATTGCAGTGGAAGTTCTCTACAATCATTATAAGAACAGTGTTACTAATATTGCAACTATCATTACCTTCTTCTACCAAACAGGATAGCAACATAAATGTTCAAAAACAACTGCTCCTGCTTAAAAACTACTAATTGAGGTATTTTTTTTGAATAAAACTCTGCCGAAACTCCCACCTCTAGTGCGCTCACCATTTCATTATAACGGCCATAATCAAAACGAAGCGCTGCCTTGCCATAAAGGCCCGGAATTACTTTTATTTCGCTCCATCCCTTAGTAAACCCCGCAGAAGATGCCTGAAGGCTTCGTAACGTATTACCATTAGAAAAAGTATTACTATCCGCTCCATCATATTTAATACTTTTTCTGTTGGTAACATCATTTATATCAACATAATAAGGTCGTAATAACCCAAGAGATAATCCTCCACCAAAATTACCTGTAACTGCAACCCCATTTTTATTTGTTTTGTTGCCTAATAAAATTTGTTGCTGTACGCCCAATTTTACCGGGTAGAAAAAATTTATTTTTCCAAAAATAAACGGCGAAGTTGGTAAAAAAGGATCACTCTGCTTTTGCTCTTTTTGGTGCTTTCTTTCTGAAATATCTAATTGAAAAAGAAGTGCCTTTTTTACAGATTGTGCCTTACCTATTTCTAAAAAAGCACCATAACCATCATTTGCAAGTTTAAACCCAAAAACGGTATGTTTACGGTATGCAATTACACCCTCTTCCTCTTGTTTAATAAGAGCATTAATCCTTTGCTTCTTTTCGTCCTTCAGTTCTTTTTTTGATTTTTGAGCCTCTACACACAATGTAGCTAGTAAAGCAAAACAAATAAATAATATTTTACGCATAATGTATGTTTACTTCAGTAAATTTAGGCAAAAATAGTACAATGACAGCAACCATTCAATACCAGGGAAATTTAAGATGCCAGGCCACCCATTTACAAAGCGAAACAACTATAGAAACGGATGCACCTACAGATAATAAAGGAAAGGGCGAACGTTTTTCACCAACCGATCTTGTATGTACCGCATTGGCTACTTGTATGATAACCACTATGGCAATACGTTCTGGCGAAATTAATGTAGAATTGCAAGGCACAACTATAGCTGTACAAAAACACATGTTACCTAACCCAAGGCGTATATCTAAGATAGAAGTAGTTGTAACTTACCCCGCCGCCTTGCAGTTAACTGAGCAATCTTTTAATTTTTTAAAAACTGTTGGAGACAACTGCCCGGTAATTAAAAGTTTGCACGAGGGGCTCGAAATCATTACCACTTATAATACCGCTAATGGCTAAGTATTTTTAGATAAAGTTAACTAATTCACTAAAATACAAAAACTTAAACCTCCTTCAGGATAAAGAGGTTTAAGTTTTAAAGTTTATATCTATAGTATTTCAACTGCAAAAGCCGGGTTTAATTTCCCCTTAATAATTTATTGCCAATAGCGCATTCAAGGCATCGCTTATTATTACAATATTCATTTTTTAGGTAAATAAGTGCCTGGGTATCAAAAGCTGTTTTCACTTTTATGCCAATTGCTTCAAATCCTCTGGTAATATTATTCTTTTCGGCGGCAATCTGTTCCATCCATTGCAGTGCTCTGTCTTTTAAAATAGTATCTCCATGTATATTGCCATAAGTAAATAAAATAGGAATTACAGTATTAATTAAAATATTATCTGCCATTTGCAGCCCAAGCCGCTTCTCTTTATAAGCACTCGCCTCATCTGGCATATAGTGATAGTGCCAGTAATCATTTGCTGTTACATCCATCATTTTTTTTACCACCTGTACATCAGTGGTATCTTTAATGATAGAAAATAAATGAACACTATTGTGTACCAACATAGCTAATTGCGCCAGCCGCACCGTAGGGAAATTAGATGGCCGCATTCTCAAAAAATACATTGGTGCATCAGGCACACATAGCTGGTATTTCTTTTGTAAAAAATTGTACTCTTTCTGCAGCATTACCATATAACTATCTTTAAAATCGCCGGTAAGCATTGAGGCCTGGCCAAAAAGTAACGCTTCTGCCTGTTGTATCTGGGTTTTGTGCTTTGCCATTACGGTAAGCGGTATAGACATAGCTATTTTTTCAAAAGAATCGCTATTAATTTTTACACCAAAGTTTTTGGCCAGCAACCACCAAAAAGTTTCTTCCCAATGGTTATTGTTTTTTTGCAGATAAGCTTTTATCAAAGCAGATTTTTGCTGCAATCTTTCTACCAACATCCGCTCTTTCCATATCTCCCATATAAGTGACGGAGCAAGTTGTATATTCTTTTCACAAGGAATAAATTTGGCAATCGTCATCATATCCTCATATTTTTTTAAAAGCAGCTTGGGTACTTTATCAAAAAGTTCTAAAGAGGGAAAGGGAAGTATTAAGCTGGTATCATTTTTCCAAACCACATGCAATACCACATTGTTGTAATGTTTATCAATGCCATGCTTGTGCAGCACCCAATCATACGCTTGTATATGTAATTCCACATGGCCGGCCCAAATTGCATCACCTACTTTAATTTTTGCATTTATAAAATCAGGCCCCTGATTGGTATTTAGGTTTCCAGGATGTAATATTACTATTGGCTCACCATCAGATGTTTCAAGGTTAGCAGTATTAAAATATTGAAACTGCCAGATGTATTGAAGTAATTTTTCAGTCATGCCTTTTAGAAATACTGTACAATTGATTACTCAATATACAATAAAAACAGCTTACTTCTTTAAAGTAAAAATTTGGGTATGTTATAAGAAACAGTTTAAAACGAGGCATAAAACAACAAGGGCAGGCAAAATAAATACCAACTAAATGGCAACTAAACCCAACTTTTGAAGATGAAATAGTTAGAGGGCGTCAACTACAAAATCTATAAGTTAATAGAAAGGATTAGGTATTTTGTTCGTAAACGAAGACTGGTTATGGCCTTGAATAAAAAGTGCTGGAGATTTTCTCCATCAGCCGTTAAAAAATCAATTCCGCCCGGCCTAAACCATTCGGACAAGCCCGCCCGGCCTGAGCCATTCGGACGGGCTTGATTTTATTTGTTACTTTTTTTATCAACCTGTCCCGAAAAAATCGAGAGAAAAAAAATTAAACAGATGCTAGCTAAGGAATGTAAAGGCTTTGCGAACAAAATACTTAATCCTACCAATAGATTACCATAATGCAATAGCTTGCACAACTTTACTCACAGGCAAGCCCATTACATTATAAAAATCTCCTTTTACGGATTGAATACCAACCACACCAATCCATTCTTGTATTGCATAAGCACCAGCCTTATCAAAAGGAGCATATTTATCAACATAAAAAGCAATTGCATCGGCTGTTAAGGGGTAAAAGGTAACTTCTGTAGTATCTGAAAAAACTACCGCCTTGGTAGCATCCATTAACACTACTCCAGTAATTACGGTATGGGTTTTACCAGAAAGTTTGTTTAGTATTTCAATTGCATGCTGCCTGTTTAAAGGTTTACCTATAATTTCATTATCTATTACAACAATTGTATCTGCTGCAACAATAATTTTATGAGCATTAGCGGTATCCTGTATAAATTCTTTAACTGCTAAAGCTTTATTCCTTGCTATGTGCACAGCCACGTCTGCTACAGATAAATCTGCCGGATACCACTCATCTGTAGGTTTTATAATAATTTCAAAAGGCACTTCTGCCCATTCTAATAATTGCTTTCTTCGGGGAGATTGAGATGCCAGTATAATGCCTGTCTTTGAAGTAAATATGCTGCCTGTCATAATTGTAGTAATATTTTCAAAATCACAAAATGGTACTTCCTTATAAATAAAATCTAATTACAATCATAGAAAGTATTCCCATTAACATTACCCATTTTATCAAACTACTAATTTGATGAAAGTCGGCACTAGTTTGTGCCTTAAAATTTTTTTGTAAAATAATAATTAAGGGTAATATTAATAAAAAAAGGCTGTAAATACCACTCCACCACCAAGCCGAATAAAAGGCATAAATCTGAATAAGTGCAATTGCTCCTATCAATACCACTAACCAAACACCTGTAAATACCTTTGCGGCAGGTACACCTAATACAATCGGCAAAGTTTTACAACCATAGCTTTTGTCGCCTTCCATATCCTCCATATCTTTTACAACTTCTCTAATAAGAGAAATTACAAATGCAAAACCTGCATACAAGGCTGTAAACATATAAATTCGTTTCATTGCCTCATTCATTATATAAAAATGAGCATCATTATTTAAGTAAACATCATTTACTGCAAAATACAATACAACTATCGCCCAGGAAGTAAGTGCAGCAATAATAATATTGCCCGAAAGTAATTTTCTTTTAAATGTAGTTGAGTAAAACCAAAGTACAATTGTACAAATTATATTTGCTATAGCTATAATAACATTAGTGTACCAGGCTACATAAATACTTATTATAATGCCTGTAATAGAAAAAAAAAGATGCAATAAAATGGCTGTTCGTCTTTTGATAATTTTTTCAATAACCATTTTTTGTGGCTTATTGATCTGGTCAATATTTATATCAAAATAATCATTAATAATGTATCCTGCAGCAGATATTAGCAAGGATGCTATCAATAATAATACAAACAAAAAAGGTGTTAATGAATGAGAGAAACTTACATAATCAACTGGCAACAAAGGCCGTAAAATACAATAATAAAAAAGCAATTGAGATAATGCAATAAAAACAACATTAGGCCAACGAATCAATCTAAAAAAGGCAGAAAGTAGTTTCATATTCATTTTTCAGGTGCTAAAATAAACAATGTGGCCATCAAAAACAGTATTGTCTATTTTAACAAAGTGAAACTTTTCTTAATTAATAAAATAATACCGAAAAAATTTTATATTCAATACCAAAGAAACTAATAGTAAGAAGGTAGTTTACTTACTTTTAATTTCTATTATACAATACCAAACTCAATACCAACTTACGTATGCAGGCAGCTT
>Ga0136636_10000298_pt1 | contig 24266 bp, 30 predicted proteins | sample AntDrymUQ8522106_2_FD_104653 | JGI IMG/M metagenome (GOLD analysis project Ga0136636, IMG submission 104653) | Polar desert sand microbial communities from Dry Valleys, Antarctica - metaG UQ852 (21.06) | ecosystem: Environmental > Terrestrial > Soil > Desert | place: Antarctica: Dry Valley... | reverse complement strand
GACAAGGCGCGCGGTGCCACGGCCTATGTGACGCTGGAGCCATGTAGTCACACCGGCCGCACGCCGCCTTGTGCCGAAGCGTTGATTGCCGCCGGCGTTTCGCGCGTCGTCGCGGCGATGACCGATCCTAATCCCTTGGTCGCTGGCCAAGGCATGGCACTGTTGCAAGCAGCCGGCATTGAGACAGCAAGCGGCTTGCTCGAGAGCGAAGCGCGCGAACTCAATATTGGTTTTGTCTCGCGGATGACCCGCGCTCGCCCCTGGTTGCGCTTGAAAGTGGCGGCGAGTCTCGATGGCAAAACGGCGCTCAATAACGGCGTCAGCCAATGGATCACCGGCCCGGCGGCCCGGCTTGACGGTCAGCACTGGCGGGCCCGCGCCTGCGCCGTTTTGACCGGCATTGGCACGGTGCGCGATGATGATCCGCAGCTTAATGTCCGCGATTTTGAAACGCCGCGCCAACCGCTGCGCGTCGTCGTCGATAGCCGACTGGAAACACCGCTGACGGCGCGCATCCTGCAGGGTGGCCCGGTGCTGATTGCTGGCGCAGTAGAAAATGCTGAAAAAGCCGCATTGCTCCGGTCGACCGGCGCAGAAGTGATAATTCTGCCCAATGCCGCCGGCAAAGTTGAGTTGAAGGATTTACTCGAAGCACTCGCTCGGCGCGGCATCAACGAAGTGCATGCCGAGGCGGGTTTCAAGCTGAATGGCTCACTGATGCGTGAAGGTCTGGTCGATGAGCTTTTGCTCTATCTGGCGCCCTGCCTGATTGGTCACGAAGCCAGCGGCCTGTTCAATTTGCCCGAACTGACTTCGCTAGACGGCAAACGCCTGTTGCAGATTCGCGATCTGCGACAGCTTGGCGAAGATATTCGCCTGATCGCCCGTCCCCGTTAGGGCCGCAAACGGTACAGCCGGCGTCTTTCTTGAATTTGACGGTACGCCACTCCATCTCCAGCACATCAAGCAGCAGCAGTCGTCCGGTCAGGCTTTCACCAATGCCAGCGGCCAGTTTCAAGGCTTCGGCGGCCTGCATGGTGCCGATGATGCCGGTCAAGGGGGCAAAAACACCCATCACGGCACAGCGCACTTCCTCAACATCCTCGCCCTCGGGAAACAGGCAGTGATAGCAGGGCGAATCGTCGCGGCGCAGGTCGTAGACGCTAATCTGGCCATCGAAACGAATCGCTGCGCCAGAGACCAAAGGTTTGTGATGATGGACGCAGGCCCGATTGATTGCATGCCGGGTGGTGAAGTTGTCGGTGCAGTCGAGCACCAGGTCAGCACTGGCGATGAGCGTGTCGAGCGCCTCGCCGGAAAGCCGTTGCTGCAACGGCACGATCTCGATTTCCGGGTTGGTCGCGCTCAGTGCCTGCTTGCCGGATTCTGCCTTGGCCATGCCGACGCGGTCTTGGGTATGGAGAATTTGCCGCTGCAGGTTGGTGAAATCAACGGTGTCGTCATCAACCAGGGTGATTTTGCCGATGCCAGCAGATGCAAGGTAGAGCGCCGCTGGTGATCCGAGGCCGCCAGCGCCGATGATTAGGGCGTGCGTCGCAAGAATGCGCTCCTGTCCTTCAATACTCAGCGCATCAAGCAGAATATGGCGGCTGTAACGGAGTAACTGCTCGTCGGTCATAAAGTTGTTAGTTGCTGGAAGTTAGTCGTTAGCGAGAGGTGGAATGCTTCTGCTAACGACTCAATACGAATGACAAAAACTACTTATATTCGCGCCACTCCGGTGGCGTATCGTCGTGGTCACCATGCGGACGATGTTCCCAGGCTTGCACGTAGGCCTCCTGGGATGAGCGCTTCAAGCGCTTTTCCGGGGCGCCGATGTTGTGCAGCTGGGTTTCCTCGACGTAGTAAATGAGGGCTCGGGTGAGCTTGCTCATCAAGGTGTTGTCGAGGTGATAGCCCTTGTCGATCAGATGTTCGTCAAGTTCCTTGAGGGTGTGATTTTGCAGATCGTAAGCCACGCCCAACGAGCGTTTTTCGTACTTTGGCTCAATCTCGACCTCATCCAGGCGCTGTAAATCATCTGCCGCCTCGGGCACTTGCCCGGGCGGAAATTTGGAGAACAAAATCTCCCGATTTTTCTTCAAGTCTGCGCTGGGCATCATCCCTCCCGGTCGGTCAGCTATTGCACCTTGTTCTGCATGAATTGCAAGCCCTTGAGCAGGTTGATTGCCTGCTGGAACTGGTAGTCGCTCTTGCTTGCATATTCCATGCGTTGTGGCATTTCATCGTCGCCTTCATCCTTGCCGCCTTTGTCTTTGCCCGGTTTTGCTGGGGTTTTGTTCGGCTGCTTGGCTTCTGGCTTGATTTCCGGCTTGACGGTGTCCTTGGCAGCTTCTTTCTCGCGATCATTCGTCAGGTGACGGTCAAGGTCAGCCTCGCGAATGCGGCCGCTAATTGAAGCACTGCCGTTTGCCGTTTCTTCGACGATGATGTCGGGCACGATGCCCTTGGCCTGAATCGAGCGGCCTTCCGGCGTGTAATAACGAGCCGTGGTCAATTTGATCGCGGTATTGCCCGGGAGCGGCAGAACAGACTGCACTGAGCCCTTGCCGAAAGTCTGCGTGCCCATGATTGCCGCCCGCTTGTAATCCTGCAAAGCGCCAGCGACAATTTCCGAGGCCGAGGCCGAGCCGGAATTGACCAGCACCACCATTGGGACTTTTTTCACTTCTATGGGCAAGCTGCGGAGCGGGTCTTCGCGGGTGCCCCGCAAATAGTCGCGGGGCCGGGCGAGGAACTCTTGTTTCGCATCCGCGGTACGGCCATCGGTCGATACCACCTTGACGTCCGGCGGCAGGAAGGCTGCAGAAACGCCAATAGCGCCATTGAGCAGGCCACCCGGGTCGTTGCGCAGATCAAGTACAAGGCCGCGCAGGTTGCCGTCCTTGTAAAGCGTATTGAGATGCTTGGCCAGTTCGGCAACGGTATTATCTTGGAACTGGGTAACGCGTATCCAGCCGTAGCCAGGTTCCACCAGTTTCGATTTGACGCTCTGCACCTTGATCACTTCACGGATCAGGGTGATTTCAATGGGTTTGGTTTCACCCTTGCGCAGAATGGTCAGTTTGATTGGCGTCTTTGGCTTGCCGCGCATTTTCTTGACGGCATCGTTCAAGGTCAGCCCTTTGACCAACGTGTCGTCAAGTTTGAAAATCAGGTCGCCAGACTTGACGCCAGCGCGGAAGGCCGGCGTGTCTTCAATTGGCGAAACAACCTTGACCAGTCCATCTTCCATGCCGACTTCAATGCCCAGTCCGCCGAACTCGCCCTGTGTGCCGACCTGCAAATCCTTGAAGGCATCAGCGTCGAGGTAGGTAGAGTGCGGGTCGAGATTGGAGAGCATGCCGGAGATGGCATTGCTGATCATTTTCTTGTCCTCGACCGGCTCGACATAGCCTTGCTTAATGGCGCTATAAACCTCGGCAAAGGTCCGTAACTCATCAATTGGCAGCCCGGGTTTGACATCCTTGTCGGCGAAAGCCGGGATCTGCAGGCTGATTAGTGCGCCGGCAATGAAGCCGCCTAAGGTCAAGCTGATAGTTTTCGTTTTGCTCATTTCAAACTAGCCCATTTCATCGGGTCAATCGGTTGCCCCTGGTGGCGGAGCTCAAAGTATAAACCGGAATCTGGATTGCCTCCGCTGTTGCCAACAGTGGCTATCGTTTCTCCGCCTTTCACAGCTTGTCCAACTTGCTTTAACAGTGAGTCGTTATTGCCGTAGATGGATAAATAGGAATCGCCGTGGTCGACGATCAAAATATTGCCAAATCCGCGCATCCATTCGGCAAATACTACACGACCAGTAGCCACGGCTTTCACGTCAGTCCCTATGCCAGCCTTGATGAACAACCCGCGCCAAGTGCCGCCGCCATCACGCGGCGCCCCAAACCGCCCCGCGACAGTACCGCGAACCGGCAAGCGCAAGTTGCCTTTTTGCCGGCCAAAACTGCCATCGCTGGCCACTGGTTCGTAACGATTCTCCGCTTCGACCGGTTTTGCCCGCGTCGGTTCGCTGATGGGCGCTGGGCGAGGTGATTCTTTTCTTTCTTCTGGCGTCGGCTGTGGCTTGGCTTTAAGTTTTGCCGCCTCGGCGAGTCGTGCCGTTTCGGCCGCTCGGGCTGCTTCTGCAGCGCGCGCTGCCTGTGCGGCTTTTGCTGCCCTTGTTGCTTCCGCCGCTTGTGCGGCAAGTATTTTCGATACGCGGTCAATCAATTGGGTCAGGCGTTTTTCGTTCTGCTGTAGATTGCCGATTTCCTTGCGCTGACTATTTACTTTGTCGGAAACCTGCGCGTAAAGCGATTTGCGCTCCTCGCGTTGTTTTTGCAATTCAGAGTGTCGTTTCTGTTGTTCGGCTTCAACTTCAGCCAGTTCAGCATTACGCTCTTTGGCGTCGGCGGCTAGCGATTTCTTTTTATCGAGGTTGGCGTTTATTTCGCCCATCATCTCGGCGCGGGTGAGCGCAATTGCCGAAAAATAATGCAGGTCGCGCGCCATCTGGTTCGGGTCGTCGCCATTCAGCAGCAACTGCAAAGAGTCCGGGTTGCCGCGCAGATATTGTTTGTACAGCAGCTTTTCCAGTTGAGATTGCTGTTGACCCAGCGTGGTGCTGAGTGCCAGCGACTGTTGTTCCAGGTTTTTGAGGTTTTTTTGCAGTTGACCGCGCTGATCGGAAAATTCATGCAATTCACGCTGCAGCCGTGAAATCTGGCGCTCGGATTCACGCAGGCGGTCGGCTGCATCTGCCTTGTTTCCTTCACTGGTATTTAAATCCTTGCGCAGGCTTTCGATTCGGCCGCGCAACTCACCGAGGTCAGCCTGTTTTTCCGCAATCTCCGGTGCCGCTTGGCTAGGAGCAGGTTTTTGCGTCGTCGACGGCAATTTAGCGTTTGCCTGAGCGCTGAAAAATAAAACGGCGGCCATTAGTGCCGCCGTCTGGGCTATTTTGAGCGAGCGTCGTTCCGGGAATGGCTCTTGCCTGAATTGGGCAGCGCGATCTTGTTCATGAGCCATTACAATTGATATCGATTAAGGTCGGCGAAAGGCAAAGCCTTATTTTATAATGATCCATTCGCAGACAACGAGGTTTTATCTTGGAAACGCCTTCCTTTAATTTGATCGAGAAGCAAGAGCACATTGAGCTGGCTGCTCGAGCCCTCAAGGCTATTGCGCACCCCTTGCGACTGAAAATTCTTTGTGTACTAGGCGATCAGGAAGCCTGCGTTCAGGAGATTGTCGACGCGGTAGGTACCTCGCAGAGCAATATTTCGCAGCATCTGGCCATCCTTCGGGAAAAAGGTGTGCTGCTGACGCGCAAGGATGCTAACCGTGTTTTTTACCGGGTGGGTGATCATCGCACCTTGCAACTCGTTTGTTTGATGCGCGAACTTTTTTGTGGTGAAAAGGATTAATTAATGCCGATGGATTTTATTAATCAGAATATTCTTCTGATTTCTCTCGTGGTGATTAGTGGCTTGGCTTTGCTCTGGCCGATATTGATGCGTCCGGCCGGTAATGAAGTCAATCCCGGTGAAGCAACGACACTGATCAATCGTGAAGATGCGCATGTCGTCGATGTGCGTGAGGCCGGTGAATTCGCCGGCGGCCATTTGCCTAATGCCCTGAATATTCCAGTCGCCAAGATTGCCGAGCGGGCGGCTGAGCTTGAGAAGTTTAAAGACAAGCCAATTATTTTCTGCTGCGCCTCCGGTATGCGCTCTGGTAAAGCCTGTGCTGAATTGAAGAAGTTGGGCTTTACGCAACTCTACAATCTGGCTGGCGGCGTCGACGCTTGGGTGGGGGCGGGTTATCCAGTCAAAAAAGGGGCAAAAAACAAATGAGCGTTGCGGTGCTGATGTACACGACTGCTGTTTGCCCGTACTGCATTCGCGCCAAGCAATTGCTGGCAGCGCGTGGTGTGGCCACTGTTGAGGAAGTCCGGGTCGATCTCGATCCTGATCGGCGCGATGAAATGATGCAGAAAACCCAGCGGCGCACTGTGCCGCAAATATTTATTGGCGATACCTACGTCGGTGGTTGCGACGACCTCTATGCGCTTGATTCGGCTGGCAAACTGCAGCCCCTGCTCGATGGCAACGCCTGAACCCTAATAACTTACTGAAAGAAAATCATGGAACAAAACGAACAGCCCGTCTTTGGTATTGAAAAACTCTACGTCAAGGATCTTTCGGTTGAAGTGCCGAATGCACCGGAAATTTTCCTTGAGCGCGAAGCGCCGCAGGTTGAAATTCAACTCAATACCAGCGGCCGTGGTGTGGGTGAAGGCGTGTTCGAAGTCGTATTGACCGTTACCGTCACTGCCAAGTTTGCCGAAAAGACCGTGTTTTTGGTTGAGGTTGGTCAGGCTGGTATCTTCCGCATCATGAACGTGCCGGATGATCAGGTCGAGCCGCTGATCGCGGTCGCCTGCCCGAATATCCTGTTCCCGTATGCCCGCGAAACGGTGTCCGATGCAGTGACGCGCGCCGGCTTCTCGCCGATCGTGTTGCAGCCGGTCAACTTCGAAGCCATGTACATGCAGCGCATGCAGGAACAATCTGCTGCAGCTGTTGAACCGACCATTCAGTAAATCATGATCATGTGGCGTCGGACGCTGGCTGCCCTGTTGCTGGTTAATGCCGCAGGTGCGGCTTGGGCGATTGATTACCGTTCGGTCACTGTCCCGGCGGCGATTCTTTACGACGCCCCATCGCAACAGGGCAAGAAGTTGTATTTGATCAAGGCGCAGACGCCAGTTGAAGTCGTCGTTCGCCTTGAGGGTTGGCTGAAGATTCGTGACGCTGAAGGGACACTGGCCTGGCTAGAGTCGCGCAGTCTCAGTGAGCGGCGCACGCTGGTCGTAACCGCGCCACGTGCTGAGCTGCGTCAGTCCGACAAGGTTGAGGCACCGTTGCTGGCTGAACTCGACAAGTGGGTTGTCGTCGAGTTTGTCGAGCCGGCTTCACCGGGTTGGGCCAAGGTGCGTCATCGTGATGGCACAATTGGTTATCTGCGTTCGACCCAGGTTTGGGGCCTATGAGAATTACCCTAATTGGCGCTGGCGCCTGGGGAACAGCATTGGCGATTGCCTTTGCCGGCAAACATGCGGTAACGCTGTGGTCGCGGGAGGCAGATGTTGCGGTCGACCTGCAAAATACTCGGGAAAATCACCGGTTTTTCCCCGGTCACAAGCTGTCTGAATCTGTTGTTGTGTCGACGGATTTTGCGGCAGCCGTAGCTGGCGCTGAACTGCTTGTCGTGGCCACACCGATTGCCGGGCTGCGGCCCACGGTTGAACATCTCAAATCGCTTAATGTCAGCCTGCCGTTGGTCTGGGTTTGCAAGGGTTTTGAAGCCGGCACTGGCAAATTGCCGCATCAGGTGGTGACTGAAGTGTTGGGGCCGCAGGTGGTTTGTGGCGCGCTCTCCGGTCCGAGTTTCGCCGAGGAGGTTGCAGCCGGCCAGCCGACGGCAATTGCTTTGGCCGCCAATAACCCGATTTTTGCCCGCGAAGTGGCGCGTCAGTTGCACTCGCCACGTTTACGCATTTACGCCAATGACGATTTGATTGGTGTCGAAGTGGGCGGGGCGGTAAAAAATGTTCTGGCAATTGCCACTGGCGCTTGCGATGGCCTAGGCCTTGGCCTGAATTCTCGCGCTGCCTTGATGACCCGCGGTCTGGCCGAAATTGCCCGACTTGGTCTGGCCCTTGGGGCGCAGCGCGAAACATTCATGGGGCTGGCCGGGATGGGTGATTTGATCCTGACCTGTACAGGTGATTTGTCGCGGAATCGTCGCGTTGGCCTGGGTTTGGCCAAAAACAAGTTGCTACCGCAAATTCTGGAAGAGCTTGGGCACGTCGCCGAAGGGGTTTATACCGCGCGGGAAGTTGATCAATTGGCTCGTAAGCTGGGCGTCGACATGCCGATTAGTGCGGCGGTGGCTGCGGTGTTGGATGGTCGGTTGACTGCGGCTCAAGCCGTTGAGCAATTGATGGCCCGCGACCCGAAGGAAGAAGTCGCTTAAAGCGAGCCTGCGAAGCCGGCTTGGCGCCAGGCTTCAAAGACGGTTACCGCTGCTGCATTCGAGAGATTCAGACTGCGCTGGCCGGCTTGCATGGGCAGACGTAAACGCTGCGCAACACTGAATTCAGCAATTACTTCAGGTGGCAAGCCGCTGGTTTCACGGCCAAAAACAAAGACATCATTTGCCTCTAGCTTTGTCGTGAAAAGATTGGCCGTGCCCTTGGTGGTCATGGCAAACATCCGGCGACCGTTCAATGCGGCTTTACAGGCGGCCCAGTCAGCATGGCGGACGACGCGGGCGTATTCGTGATAATCCAGCCCGGCCCGGCGCAGGCCCTTGTCTGTAATGTCAAAACCCAGTGGTTCAACCAGATGTAGCTCGGCGCCGGTGTTGGCGCAGAGGCGGATGATGTTGCCCGTATTGGGCGGAATTTCAGGCTGGTAGAGGACGACGGTTAACACGGCGGCTTGTTTGGGTGCGTTGCGGGTGGCGGATTAGAGCACGAATTAACGTATTTAATCACGGCTCAATGTTTTAGGGCGCGGGCGGCGACGAGCACCGTGACATCGGCGGCACCATGCAGCTTGAGGACGCGGGCGCATTCGTTAACAGTGGCGCCAGTGGTCATCACATCGTCGATAAGTAGAATATGCCGACCGCTGAAGTCTGCAGTACATTCAAATGCACCACGGACGTTTTTGTGGCGCTCCTTGAGCGGCTGCGCGGCTTGTGGCGGCGTTGCCCGGTTACGAATGACACTGCTGCGGTCGACTGCCAAATCAAGGCAATTTCCAATCATCCGTGCTATTTCGGCTGATTGATTAAAGCCCCGTTCACGCAGCCGATCCGGGTGCAAGGGCAGGGGGATGAGCAGTTGATGGTCAGCATGCAACTGCTTGGCCATTTTTTCTCCCAGCCAGCGGGCAACTGCTAATTGGTGCCCATACTTCAAGGCGTGAATGATGCGGTCAACGGGGAAATCATAGCGAAAAACGGCAATCGTCCGATTGAAGTGCGGTGGCGTCTTGAGGCAGGCGCCGCAACGCTCACCATGTGTTGTCTGCTCACCACATTGCGGGCAACTGGCGGCCGGTGGTGCCGGCAGATCAGCCGTGCATTCCGGGCAAAGCAGGCCGCCCAAACTGTCCGCGCTGCAGAGCAGGCAGCTTTCCGGGAGCAGGCTGGAGAGGCAGCGTTTGGCGAGGAGTTTTAGGGCATGCACAGAGGGCTAGGGTAAAATTGACATCGCTCTTGGCGTCCTCGATAATTCATAATTACCGATACGCTACGTATCTGATCATTATCGTATTATTTCAAGCAAGGCCACCCATGCAAGCTAGCTCACTCGCCGCTGTTTCGTCCATTCCTAAATCTGCATCCACCCCCCGGTGGTCGGTTGCCGAGGTGCTCGCGCTCTATGAGCTGCCTTTGATGGATTTGATCTGGCGGGCGCAGGGCGTGCATCGCGAAAACTTCGATCCGAACGCCATTCAACGCTCGACCTTGTTGTCGGTCAAGACCGGCGGCTGTTCGGAAGATTGCAGCTACTGTTCGCAATCGGCTCGTTACGACACCGATACCCAGCGCGAGCGGTTGATGCCGTTAAATGAGGTGGTTGCTGCCGCCAAGGTCGCCAAGGAAAAAGGTGCTTCCCGTTTCTGCATGGGCGCCGCCTGGAAAGGCCCGAAAGATAGCGATCTCGACAGCGTGCTGGCGATGGTTCGCGAAGTGAAGGCGCTCGGTATGCAGACCTGCGTCACGCTCGGTATGCTCGGCGAAGGTCAGGCTGGCAAGCTCAAGGAAGCCGGCCTCGACTACTACAACCATAATCTTGATACCGACAAGGAATTTTACGGTCAGGTCATCAAGACGCATACCCATGATGACCGCCTCGATACGCTGGAGCAGGTGCGTGATGCCGGCATCAATGTTTGTTCCGGTGGCATTATCGGCATGGGTGAGTCGCGCAAGAACCGCGCCGGGCTGATCGTGCAACTGGCCAACCTGCCGAAGCCGCCTGAGTCTGTGCCAATCAACAATCTGGTGCCGATTCCCGGCACGCCGATGGCCGAAAATGCCCGCCTCGATCCCTTTGAATTTGTTCGCACCATTGCCGCTGCTCGTATCACCATGCCAACTTCTTGGGTGCGCCTGTCGGCTGGTCGTCAGGAAATGAGCGACGAATTGCAGGCGCTGTGCTTCCTGGCCGGTGCCAACTCGATGTTCTATGGTGACCGTCTGCTCACCACCGGTAATCCGGATGTTGATCGTGACGATCAACTGTTTGCCCGTCTGGGCGTAAAAGCGATTTGAGTGAAAGCTTTGTCGACCGGCAGCAAGTCGGTCGACGCTTCTCGAAGGTTGCGGCAAGTTACGGCGATGCCGATTTCTTTGCTCGCGAAGTCGATCGCCGGATGCAGGAACGGTTGGATTTCGTCAATATTCAGCCAGAGCGAATTCTCGACCTGGGTTGTAGTCGTGGCGGCAGTTTCCCTGAGCTTGCCACACGTTATCCAGCCGCCCAACTGATCGGGCTGGATGTCTCGCCGGCCATGCTCAATACGGCGCGAGAAAAACGAGCCAACTGGCAGCGTTGGCTCGGTATCGGCAAGCAGACCGGGCCGTTGCGCTTGGCGGCAGATGCGGCCAAATTACCCCTTAAATCACGGTCGACCGCACTCGTCTGGTCGAATCTGCTGCTGCACTGGCTGGATGATCCGCTGCCGGCGCTCGCCGAGGCGCATCGTGTGCTGGACGTCGGTGGCCTGCTGATGTTCTCGACGCTCGGTCCCGACTCGCTCAAAGAGCTGCGCACAGCCTTTGCCGACGGATATGCCCACACCCAGCGCTTCATCGACATGCACGATCTCGGCGACATGCTGGTTGGCTGCGGCTTTGCCGATCCGGTGATGGACATGGAAGTCATTACCCTGACTTACGATGATATCGATGCCATGTTTGCCGAGTTGCGGGCAGCGGGTTCTTCCTGTGCCATGAAGGCACGTCGTCATGGGCTGACTGGGCGCGGTGCGCTGGAGGCTGCCCGGCTTGCCTATGAGGCGATGCGCCGGAATGGCAGGCTACCAGCCACCTTTGAAGTGGTCTATGGGCATGCCTGGAAGGTTGAACCGAAACAGACGGCGGATGGTCGCGCTATTGTCCGCTTTGATCTGCCCCGGAAAAAATAATCAATCCGGCTTTTTCTTGAAGAACTTGAGCGGTTTGGCTGTTTCGACTTTAGGTATTGGTATCGCCTTGCGTCGCCGTTCCTGAATGCGCCAGGCAAGTAAAAGTGCCAGCGCAATCGAATAAGCCAGCGGCCAGAGCAGCGCTGAAAACTTGCTAAGCCAGAAATAATGGATGCTGGCCAGAATGCCGATCAAATAGATGTTCCGGTGCAATTCCTGCCATTTTCGTCCGCCAAGTCGGCGGATCGCCCACTGATTCGAGGTCGCAGCAAGCGGGACTAGCAGCAGGAAGGCGGCAAAACCCACCAGCACAAAGGGGCGCTTTAAAACATCCTTGGCAATCTCATCAAGCGAAAAACCATGGTCAAAACCGATAAACGAGAGGAAGTGCAGGCTGGCGTAGAAGAAGGTGAAAAGGCCGAGCATGCGGCGCAGTCGGAGTAGCCAGTGCAGTTGGGTCAGACCGCGCAGTGGCGAGATGCACAAGGTGGCGAGCAGTAGATTAAATGTCCACGAACCGGTCCAGCGTTGGACAAACTCTACCGGTTCATCGCCGAAGTTACCTGTCCAGGCAGCCCAGAGCAGGCGGGAAAAAGGAAGCAGGCAAATCAGGAAAAGGGCAGCCTTGATCTGAAATAATTGCTGATTGTCAGGTGAGCGGTTCATTGTTTAGAAGCGTTATTGAATATACGTCCGAGTGTATACGCTTCAGGCGCTGAGTGCGGCGCGTAGTTCGAGGATGTCCTCTTCGGCTTCCTCGACCAAATCGATATAGCGCGCCCGGTCGGCAGCGCGGGCTTCCATCTCGGCTGGTTCGGCTTCCGCATCAATTAATTGTGGATCGTTATCCGCCAGCAAATTGGCGAAATAGAGGACGTCGCGAACCGTACATGGGGTTTCGACGCCCTGCAATTGATGATGGTCGCGAACTGCGTCAGTGATGCTTTGCGGTAAGCCCAAGGTATTTAGGAGGCTTTCGCCAATGCTCTCATGCCAGCCACGCAGCAATTCAAACGTAGCCGGCAGATCTCGACGATATTCCGGATACTCAGCAGCCCGGTAGAGGAGATAAAAAATACCGATGTTGTGAACGAGGCCGGCCAGCATTGCTTCATCCGGGTTGATCCGCCCCAGGCGACGAGCGAGAACTCGGGCGATGGCTGACACTTGAATGGAGTGCTCCCATGTGCTTTGACCGATCTGGTCAAAATTGGCCAGATTGCGCGATTTCAGCATCTGATCCATGGCGACGGCCAACGAGGTGGTACGCACCACGTCAAAACCAAGCCGAGCAATTGCTGCGGGCAGGTCAGACATGGTTTTTCCTGACGGGTTATAACTTACCGAGTTAGCCAGGCGCAGCAGTTTGCTGGAAATAAGGGGCTCAAGACCGACAACCTGTGCCACCCGATCAAGATTAGCCAGCGGATCTTTCAGCGTGTTTCTGACTAGAATCGCTGCATCCATGCAGATCGGAAAATTGATATCGCCCGAGAGGTCACGGGCGATGTCTTCAAGAATGCGAAAGTGGAGGCGGCTGTCTTCAGCCATCTCAGCCAGCGATGTAGCGTTCCAGTTCGGCGATCAGGAACTTTTGCGAACTGATCGTTTCCTTGACTAGGTCACCAATCGAGATCATGCCGGCAACGCTGCCGTCTTCATTAAGAACGGGAAGGTGGCGGAAGTGCTTTTCAGTCATTAGCGCCATACATTCATCCAGTGTAGTGGATGGTGTCACGTAGGCAACCTTGTCGCTCATAATCTCGCGGACAAGGGTTTCTTTGGAGGACTTGCCTTGCAGGATGATTTTACGGGCGTAGTCACGTTCAGAAAATACACCGACGAGTTGCTCGCCATCAAGCACGAGCAGCGCGCCGACATTGTTTTGTGACATGACGGTCAGGGCATGAAAAACGGAGTCGCTAGGGGCGACAACAGCAAGTTGGCGGTGCTTGTTAGCAAGTAATTGTTTCAGTGTTTTCATTGGGAGTCTCCTCTTCGATGGCAGAGCGATAGTGGAATGAGTCTATCCTCAGAGTGATCTAACTGCCAAGTCGCAAAAAATAAAAAAGGCAGCCTGAGCTGCCTTTTTTTCGATCGCATTTTTGGGTTAACGCAAACCAGCTGCGTATTCCGCAACTGCCTTGATTTCAACGTCAGAAAGCTTGGCGGCAATAGTACGCATCATTTTCTCTGGGTCGTTGGCGCGCTCGCCGATACGGAAGGTCTTTAGCTGCGCTTCGGCGTACTCGGGGAACTGGCCGGCCAAACGTGGATATTGAGCCGGAAGGCCGGCACCAGCTGGGCCGTGGCAACCGGCACAAGCAGGAACACCCTTCTTGAAATCGCCCTGACGCCAAAGTTTCTGACCAAGAGCAATCTGGGTTTCATCCTTGGCAGCCGCCGGCTTTTGTTTCTGGCTGGCAAACCAGGCGGCGACGTTCTTCATGTCTTCGTCAGATAGCCCCGCGGTCATGCCACCCATGATGGCGTTGTTGCGCGCCGCCGGCTTGCCATCGACTGATTTGAAGTTTTTCAGCTGTTTGTAAATATATTCCGGAACCTGACCCGCCAGGATCGGGTTGGCGGATGCAGCACTGTTGCCATCGGCGCCATGACAGGCGACACAGACGGTTTCGGCGATGACTTTGCCCTTGGCAGGATCAGCCTTGCTATGGGCTTGTTCAGATGCATTAGCGATGAAACTGGTGGCAAACAAGATTGCCATTGCCGCGGTACGAATCATTATCGAGCTCCTTGTACGCGTTTGTGGGCGCTTTGGCCGGAACGGAAGTTACAAACCTGTTATTCTATATCAGTTCACCGCCCTCTTGGCGGGTCTATCGAGTTTTTTATGCCTCTGTTCCAACAGGCCGTTTTCCTTACTACGGTCGCCAATTTACGTGATGTGCCCATGGATTCTGTTTGCGAGGTCGCCTTTGCCGGTCGATCCAATGCGGGTAAATCTTCAGCAATTAATACCTTGGCCGGGCGGACTCGCCTTGCCTATGTGAGTAAAACTCCTGGGCGTACCCAGCACCTGAATTATTTCACGCTGGCCGAAGGTAAGTACTTTGTTGACTTGCCAGGATATGGCTACGCCAAAGCGCCGGAAGCGATTCGCTCCCAGTGGGAAGGTCTGATTGGGCCTTATCTGGCGCATCGTGATCAGTTGGCTGGCTTGGTGGTCATTATGGACATTCGTCGTCCGCTGACGGACCTTGATTTTCGTCTGATCAACTGGTTCCGCCCAACCGGTCGGCCGATCCACATCCTGCTTTCCAAGGCTGATAAATTGAGTCGCCAAGAACAGACCAAGGTTTTAGCTTCTGTTCGCGCTGAACTGGCCACCTGGGGTGATGCGGCGCTTTACTCGGTACAGCTCTTTTCTAGCTTGAAAAAGACCGGCGTTGAAGACGCAGAGATCGTTCTCTCTGGCTGGTTGGGTATCGAGAAAAAAGAAAAAGCAGAAAAGAAAAGGCCCCCGGATAAGGGGAGTCCGAGGGCCAAAAGACCTTAACGCAGTTAAGGCACCCGCTCAGGGAGGTGAAGCGGGAGATAGCGCGTGCCATCTGTTGATTCTGATACGGGTCAATGCGAAAAGTTCCGCGCCGTTTAAAAGTTTTTCTTTTGAATTAATTGAGGTTGAAGCATGAGTGCTACCGGAAACTTTCCTGGAACCCGCATGCGCCGGATGCGGCGCGATGATTTCTCGCGGCGCTTGATGCGGGAGTCGGTGCTTACGGTCGACGACTTTATTTACCCGGTTTTTGTCCTTGAGGGTGAGGGGCGGGTCGAAAAAGTCGGTTCTATGCCCGGCGTTGAGCGCCTGTCACTTGATCTGCTGCTAAAAACGGCAGAACGGGCGGTCAAGCTGGGTATTCCCGCCTTGGCGCTGTTCCCGGTGATTGATGTTTCGTTGAAATCGTTGGGTGCGGAAGAATCCTTCAACGGTAGCGGCCTGGTGCCGCGCGTGGTTCGGGCGCTGAAACGCGAGTTTCCTGAACTCGGCGTGATTACCGATGTAGCGCTTGATCCCTACACCAGTCACGGTCAGGACGGTTTGATCGATGCAACTGGCTATGTTTTGAATGACGAAACACTTGAGGTGCTGGCCAAGCAGGCGCTTTGTCATGCTGAAGCGGGGGCCGATGTGGTGGCACCCTCTGACATGATGGATGGTCGTATCGGTCGGATTCGTGCCGAGTTGAATGAAGCCGGGCAAATTTACACCCGCATTCTGGCTTACTCGGCAAAGTATGCTTCGGCTTTTTATGGCCCATTCCGCGATGCGGTGGGTTCGGCGGGAAATTTGGGCAAGGGCAATAAATACACCTACCAGATGGATCCGGGTAATTCCGACGAAGCCTTGAAGGAGGTGGCGCTTGATCTGGCCGAAGGGGCCGACATGGTTATGGTCAAGCCTGGCATGCCTTATCTTGATATCGTTCGTCGGGTGAAGGACGAGTTCAAGGTGCCGACCTATGCTTATCAGGTGAGTGGTGAGTACGCCATGCTGAAGGCGGCGGCACAGAACGGTTGGCTTGATGAAAAGGCTTGCGTGCTGGAGAGCTTGCTGGCTTTCAAGCGGGCGGGGGCGGATGGCATCCTGACTTATTTCGCACTGGATGCGGCGGAATATCTGCGGGGTTGAATCATCAGTGTGCAGAATAGAAAAGCGGCTTTGGCCGCTTTTTTTATGGGCTTCCCGGTGCGCCAGATTGCGACAGGCAGGCGAAATAGAGCATCGGCCATTGTTGCGGCCATTGCGTCAGAGGTTCGCGCGTAAATCCACTCCGGGCGTATTGTTCCCAGCGGCCGACGACGTAGCAGCGCAACAGGTTGGCGAGGGCGCCGAAGTCGGCATCAGCCTTCAGGTTGTCCTGGGTGGCGGCGATACGTAAGGCTTGTTTCAAGGCCGCTTCAACTTTGTCGAGGAGACCATTGATGCGGGTCTGCAGGCGTTCATGTTCATTGACCAAGGCATCGCCGATCAGCACGCGCGTCATGCCACGGTTTTTCTGGGCGAAGCGCAGGAGCAGGCCAATGATCAGCTCGACTTGCTTGAATCCCTGGCTCTCTTCTGAAGTGATTTGATTGATGACGCTAAACAGGCTTTGCTCGATGAACTCGATCAGGCCTTCGAACATCTGCGCTTTACTGGCAAAATGCCGGTAGAGGGCGGCTTCCGAGCAGTCAAGCTTGGCAGCCAAGGCTGCCGTAGTGATCTTTTCCCCTTTTGGCGTTTCCAGCATGCTGGCCAGTGTTTGCAGAATCTGCAGGCGGCGTTCGCCCGGTTTCGTTGCCATTTTTGTCCCCTTGGTTTTTTTGGTTTTTGCCCAAAAATTATAGTCGACCGCAGCGCTCCGGTAACTGCAGGACCGACTTTATCTTGACATCGACAAAAGGAGATTGACGTAAGCCAGCGCTCACCCACACGGTTTTCATGCCCAGTTTTTTGGCGCTGATCAGGTTGGGCAGACTGTCTTCGACCATGATGCAGCGTTTGGGGTCAAGATGCTCGGCGCGGAGCAGGGCGCGAAAACCGGCGAGCATTGGTTTAGGCTGGAAGTGGACGTTTTCAACGGAATAAATGGCCGAGAAGCAGCGATCAAGTCCGGTCATTGCGAGAATCGCGTCAGTGTAATGACGCGGTGCATTTGAAAAAATGATCTTCCTGCCGGGTAGTTTGCGCAGCGCATGCAAAACTGGTTTCTGAAAATCAAGCATGCGTTTGAGGTCGGGAAACTGGTGCGTTTCCCACAGAAAATGGCGCGGATCAGTGCCGTGGTGGCGGATCATGCCGAGCAAAGTCGCGCCGTAGCGCACCCAGTAATCCTGACGGATGGTGCTGGCTTGGTGCGCATCAAACCCCAAATGCTGCTCAATGTACTGACGCATCGAGAGGTTGATGTGAGGGAAAATATGCGGGGTCGCGTTATGCAGCGTGTTATCGAGATCGAACAGCCAGACGCGCCCCGGTTTCATTTAGTGTGACTTGATCATGGTGCCAACCCCGTGGTCGGTCAAAATTTCCAGTAGTAGCGCGTGTTCAACCCGGCCATCAATGATGTGCACGCCCTTGACGCCGTTGCGGGCGGCATCAAGCGCCGAACTGATCTTGGGCAGCATGCCGCCAGAGAGCGTGCCATCGTCGACCATTTCGTCGATCTGCTTGGGGGTAATCCCGGTAATCAGGTTGCCGGCCTTGTCGAGCACCCCTGGCGTATTGGTCAGCAGCACCAGCTTTTCCGCCTTGAGCACTTCGGCGATCTTGCCAGCGACGACATCTGCATTGATGTTGTAGGTTTCTCCATCCTTGCCGACACCAATTGGCGCGATCACCGGGATGAAAGCGCCCCGGTCGAGGTGATCGATCAGTGAGGGGTCAATTTGGGTAATTTCGCCGACTTGGCCAACGTCAATCAAGTCGCCCGGGCTGTCCTTGTTTTCCAGCATCAGTTTCTTGGCGCGAATGAAATTGCCATCCTTGCCGGTCAGGCCTACTGCTTTGCCGCCATGTTGATTGATCAGGTTGACGATGTCCTTGTTAACCTGGCCGCCGAGGACCATTTCGACCAGTTCCATGGTTTCGGCGTCGGTGACGCGCATGCCCTGGATGAATTCGCCTTTTTTGCCGACGCGAGCCAGCAGGTTTTCGATCTGTGGCCCGCCACCATGGACGACAACGATGTTGAAGCCGACCAGTTCTAGCAACACCACGTCACGCGCGAAGCAGTTCTTCAGATTTTCGTCGGTCATCGCATTGCCGCCGTATTTGACGACGATGGTTTTGCCGTGGAAACGCTTGATATAGGGTAGGGCTTCAGCCAGAACGGCGGCTTTAATGCCGGGGGAGAGGTTTTCGAGACTCATGGCATGCTCCGAGTGGAATTGCCGCGGATTGTACAAAGAAAAAGGCAGAAACGGGGGAGTCGTTGGCACAAAGGCCGCCACTTAGCTGCTTTGCTGCAATGCCTTGGCCAAAGCCAGAATCGCGTCGCGGTTGCTCCAGGAAAAACACCGCTCCGCCGCTTGCTGCCATGGCAACCACTCGTAGGCAATATGTTCGCCGGGGGCGATGGTGACAGCCTGTCTGGCTGGGATTTCGAGAGAAAAAACGTGTTCAGTATTGTGTGTCACCCCGGGCGCATAGCGCTGCCGCCATTCCGGAAAAATCTCAAAGGTGTTGGTCTGTTGCCAGTCGCATAGTTTGAACAAGGCGGCATCGAGCCCGGTTTCTTCCAGCAATTCCCGGCGTGCCGTGTTGATAAGTATTTCATCGTTTTCGTGGCTGCCCGTTACCGATTGCCAGAAGCCTGGATGGGCGGCTCGTTCCAAGAGCAGGATGTCGAGTGCCGGTGTGTGGATGACAACCAGTACAGAAACGGGCTGCTTGTATGTGGTCATGCGTCCGGCAGGTGGGCGACACCGGGCGCCGGGCTGGTGAGCAGAATCCACAGGGGGTGTTTTTTTGCTAAGCGTGTTGCTGCCGCGGAACGCAGGACATCGATCAGCATTGAAAAGGCTTCCGGGTGGCTGATTTGCAGTGCAACGAGGCCGGTGATTTTGAGAATAATTTTTTTCTTTGCTTGCCAGTCGGGGTCGGTCAGGCAGTCATGCAAGGCATCAAGGTTGGCGCCATACCACCGGGGGAACTGCCCGGCTTTGCCCAGTTCGCGCAGGGCTTCTTGGCTATTTTTACTGGCGCTGACATCGGCAATAAGGAGTGTGAGATGCGCCTTGCTTGCTAGATCCACTAGGTCGCCGTCATCGGCGGCTGGCAAATGATAGAGGCCGGCCCGGGAGTCATCCTTGAACACATTGGGTTTCACGGCTTCTCCCTTATCCGGCGGAAAGTCTCGTAATGGTCGTCGGTGTAGAAATATTCGGCCCGTTCACCGGCAATGATCCGGCGTGGACCACGATCGCGCCGGCCCGGTGTCTTCACCGTGTATTCAGTGTAATAACCACGCTTTTGTAGCGGCAGGCGCTTTTCGTAATTGCCGAAAACGATGCCGTCACGCGAATAGGGGAAAGGGCCGCCAGTTTTGATCAGGGTCAGCGTTCGTTGCGCTTCGTAGGGCAATTCTGCCGCCAAAACCGAGTCGACCGCAGCATTGTCCCGACCGAAGCTGAAACCGAATGCGCTTCCGACCGCTAACCAGGCGACGAGCAGGAAGCGCAACCAGATGTTCATACGCGGTTAGGCCTGACCGACTTCAACTTGGGTTTCCACTTTCTGACGCAGGCGGATGTGCAGTTCGCGCAGTTGCTTTTCGTCGACCTCAGAAGGTGCGTCGGTAAGCAGGCACTGGGCGCGCTGAGTCTTGGGGAAGGCGATTACGTCGCGGATCGACTCAGCGCCGGTCATCATCGTAACGATACGGTCCAAGCCGAAAGCCAGGCCACCGTGCGGCGGTGCACCGTATTTCAGGGCGTCGAGCAGGAAGCCGAACTTGGCTTGCTGTTCATCCGGGCCAATGTTGAGGGCCGAGAAGACTTTTTCCTGCACGTCGGCGCGGTGGATACGGACGGAGCCGCCGCCCAGTTCCCAGCCGTTTAGCGCCAGATCGTAAGCTTTGGCTAGGCACTTGCCCGGATCGGTTTCGAGCAACGCAAGATGTTCGTCTTTCGGGCTGGTAAACGGATGGTGGCAGGCCGACCAGCGCTTGTTTTCATCGTCGTATTCAAACATCGGGAAGTCGATAACCCACAGTGGCGCCCACTTGGTACCAGTGACAAAGCCCTTTTCATGGCCGATCTTGATGCGTAGCGCACCGAGGGCGTCATTGACGATCTTGGCTTTGTCTGCACCGAAGAAAATCAGGTCGCCGGACTGGGCGCCGGTGCGCTCAATGACTGCCTTTAGTGAGGCTTCGGAGAGGTTCTTGACGATTGGCGACTGTAAACCGGTTTCGTTGATCTGGGTAACGTCGTTAACCTTGATGTAGGCCAAGCCCCGGGCGCCGTAGATGCCGACGAACTGGGTATAGGCATCGATCTCGCCACGGGTCAGCGTAGCGCCACCGGGGATGCGCATGGCGGCAATACGGCCGCCTATACTGTTGGCAACGCCAGCGAAGACCTTGAAGGCGACTTCTTTGAAGACGTCGGTGACTTCAGTCAGTTCAAGGGTGACACGCAGATCCGGCTTGTCCGAACCGAAGCGGTGCATGGCTTCGGCGTAGGTCATGCGCGGGAATTCAGGTAGGTCGACGTCGATTGCTTCCTTAAAGACGGTGCGGATCAACTTTTCGGTCAGGGCGATAATTTCTGCCTCGCTCATGAACGAGGTTTCGATATCGACCTGAGTGAATTCCGGCTGACGGTCGGCACGCAGGTCTTCGTCGCGGAAGCATTTGACGATCTGGTAGTAGCGGTCATAACCAGCCACCATCAGCAGTTGCTTAAACAGTTGCGGCGACTGCGGTAGGGCAAAGAACTGGCCGGGGTGCACGCGTGATGGTACGAGATAGTCGCGAGCGCCTTCCGGGGTGGACTTGGTCAGCATCGGTGTTTCGATGTCGATGAAGCCGTTGTCGTCGAGGAAGCGGCGGAAAGCGCGCGCTGTTTTGTAGCGCAGCATCAGATTGTTCTGCATTTGCGGACGACGCAGGTCAATGACGCGATGCAGCAGACGAACGTTCTCGGAAAGATTGTCTTCGTCGAGCTGGAATGGTGGTGTTACCGCCGGGTTCAGTACTTCAATTTCATGGCAGAGAATTTCAATTTCGCCGGAAGCGAGATTGGCGTTGGTCGTGCCGGCTGGGCGAGGGCGAACCTTACCGGTAATTTTCAGGCAAAACTCGTTGCGGATGGATTCAGCGATACCAAACATCTCGGCACGGTCAGGGTCGCAAACCACTTGGGCCAGACCTTCGCGGTCACGCAGGTCGATAAAGATGACGCCGCCGTGGTCGCGGCGGCGATGCGCCCAGCCGCAAAGAGTAACGATTTGCCCGTCAAGGGCGGCATTGAGTTGTCCGCAATAATGAGTACGCATGAAGCTTTCCAGTTGATTCAGGTATTGGTAATAACGCGCGGATGCGGTGGCGGCGCCACGACACCCATAGAAATGATGTATTTGAGCGCTTCGTCGACAGTCATGTCGAGTTCAACCACGTCCTTGACCGGCATCATCAGGAAAAAACCGGAGGTCGGGTTGGGCGTGGTTGGGACGTAGACGCTGACATATTCGCCATCAAGGTGGTTGACGATGTCACCGCCCGGTTGGCCAGTCATGAAGGCGATAGTCCAGCTATTCTGGTGCGGGTAACGGACGAGCAGCGCCTTGCGAAAGGCGTTGCCGTTTGGCGAGAATAGCGTGTCGGAAACCTGTTTGACGCTTTTGTAAACCGAGTTGACGACGGGGATGCGTGATAGCAGCTTGTCCCACCAGCCAACCAGCTTTTGCCCGATAAAATTGGCCGCCAGCAGGCCGGTCAAGAAGATCATCAGTAGGGTCAAGACTGCGCCAGCGCCTGGAACAGCGAAGCCAACCAGTGATAGCGGGTGCATTGACTCTGGCAGTAGCCGCAAAGACTGGTCGAGCGTACTGACGATCATCGACAGCACCCAACCAGTGATGACCAGGGGCACCCAGATCAGGAGCCCGGTGATGAAGTAGCGTTTGATTAGCTGGCCGCGCACGGAGTGCATGCTCCCGAACCACCTTGGCAAGGAGGTGTGCTTTCAGCCTTGGGGGCGGGTTTGCCGCCCTTGAAGTCAGTGGCGTACCAACCATTACCCTTTAGCTGGAAACCCGCAGCAGAGAGCATTTTGTTGTAGCTTTCCCTGCCGCATTCCGGGCAGGTGGTTAACAACGGGTCGCTCATCTTGCGCAGATGTTCTTTCTGGTAGCCGCAGGAGTCACAGCGATATTCGTAGATAGGCATGAGAATCCTCCAAAACCTTGAATTATAACCGAGAGTAAGGATTCCTTATATCAGGGCGGATTACGATGTTTCAAACAATCAGGCCAAGATAGCTGCGGGTCAGTTGTGGCCCCCAGAAAAGCGCGATAGCACCTGCGGCCGCTAGATAGGGACCGAAAGGAATGGGGACGTTGCGACCGCGCCGGGCAATAACAATTAAGCTGATACCCACCACCGCACCAACGACTGATGAAAGCAGAATGATCGTCGGCAACATCTGCCAACCCAGCCAGGCGCCGAGCGCAGCAAGCAGCTTGAAGTCGCCATAGCCCATGCCTTCTTTTCCTGTGGCTAGCTTGAATAGCCAAAAGACGGTCCACAGCGCTAGGTAACCGGCCATTGCACCGGCAACTGCGGCGGGCGTGTCGACATAGGTGTTGGCGAGATTGAAGCCCAAGCCAAGCCAGAGGAGCGGTAAGGTGATGTTGTCGGGCAGTAGTTGCGTATCGAAGTCAATGGCGGCCAGGGCAATCAATGACCAAACCAGAAGCAGGGCGCCGACGCACTGCGGGCTTGGTCCAAAATGCCAAGCGGTATAGGCCGAGAGCAGTCCGGTTATTAGTTCAATAGTCGGGTAGCGTAATGAAATCGAAGCGCTACAACTACTGCATTTTCCCTTTAATAACAGGTAGCTGATTAACGGGATGTTCTCCATTGCCGTAATTTGGTGGCCGCAGGTTGGGCAGCGGGAACGCGGTGTGGACAAAGTGAGTTGTGCTGCGGTCGACGGCGATTCTCCCCTTAAATCGGCACATTGCGCTTGCCACTCCTGTTCCATTATTTTGGGCAGGCGGTGAATCACGACGTTGAGAAAACTGCCAATACACAAACCCAGCAGCCCGGCCATGGCGGCCAGGCCACCCAGAGATTCAGGAAGCATCAGACAACAGCTCCCAGTTTGAAAATTGGCAGGTACATGGCAACCACCATGCCACCGATCAGGACACCGAGAACAACCATGATCACCGGTTCCATCAAGCTGGACATGGCGTCGACGGCATCATCGACTTCCGCTTCGAAAAAGTCGGCGACTTTGGACAGCATCGAGTCGAGGGCGCCGGACTCTTCACCAATAGCAACCATCTGGGTCACCATGTTGGGGAAGAGATTGACGTTTTGCATGGAGACGGTAAGGCTGGTGCCGGTTGAAACCTCGCTCTGGATTTGCTTGGTGGCAAGCTTGTAAACGTAATTGCCCGCTGCGCCACCGACGGAGTCGAGCGATTCAACCAAGGGCACGCCGGCGGCGAACATGGTCGACAGCGTGCGAGTCCAGCGTGCGATAACTGATTTTCGGATGATTTCTCCGAAAATTGGTAGGCGCAATAAAAAGCGGTCCATTGCAATCTGGACTTTTTCCGAGCGCTTCCAACTTTCGAAAAAGGTATATAGACCACCACCGATGATGCCAAATATGGCCCACCAGTAGGAAACGAAAAAGTCAGAGATGCTCATGACGATCAGCGTAGGCGCAGGCAAGTCAGCACCGAAGCTTTTGAAAACCTCCTTGAAGGCAGGGATAACAAAAATCATGATCACGGCAGTAATGACGAAAGCTACGACCAGAATGGAGATCGGGTAAAACATGGCTGATTTGATCTTGCCCTTGATTGCAATGATCTTTTCTTTGTAAGTCGCCAAGCGGTCGAGCAAGGTGTCCAGAATGCCTGCCTGTTCGCCGGCAGAAACCAGGTTGCAGTAAAGCGCGTCGAATTGCAGTGGGAACTTGCGGAAGGCTTGCGACAAGGAACTGCCAGTTTCGACATCTGCCTTGATGTCGAGCAAGAGTTTCCCGACAGTCGGGTTGGAGTGGCCGCGCCCGACGATATCAAAAGCTTGCAGCAACGGAACGCCCGACTTCATCATCGTGGCCAATTGACGGGTAAAGAGTGCGATATCCTTTTCCGTAATTTTGCTACCGCTCTTGAAGCGAACTTTTTTGACCTTGGTATTCGTGATGCCTTGGCGTCGAATCTTGGCCTGAACGACCGACTCGCTCGCGGCGCGCATTTCTCCCCGAACAAGCTTGCCGTCCTTGTTCTTGCCTTCCCAGAGAAAAGCAACTTCCTTGACTGCCGGGGCTCTTGGTTTTGCGGCG
>Ga0136636_10000296_pt1 | contig 24282 bp, 17 predicted proteins | sample AntDrymUQ8522106_2_FD_104653 | JGI IMG/M metagenome (GOLD analysis project Ga0136636, IMG submission 104653) | Polar desert sand microbial communities from Dry Valleys, Antarctica - metaG UQ852 (21.06) | ecosystem: Environmental > Terrestrial > Soil > Desert | place: Antarctica: Dry Valley... | reverse complement strand
GAGACCTTATCAGACAATCCGAAAAAACATCGGTTCATCTGAAGTTATGGTTTTGGGGAGCAATCGGGATTGCAGCAGGATTAATCTGGAATTTTGTATTGCCCATCAACAAGCCTTTGTGGACCGGTTCTTATGTTTTGTATACCGCCGGTTTGGCTTGCCTGGTTTTAGGTCTGTTAATACTGATCATTGATTTAAAAGGGTTTACCAAATGGACTTCTTTCTTTTTGGTGTTTGGATTGAACCCGCTCTTTATTTTTGCCTTATCAGGTTTATGGGCTAAAATATTTACGAGACTTATAAAAATTACTGCCCCCGACGGAACTGAAATTATCGGATACAGCTGGGTTTATCAACACATTTTTCTGCCATGGGCCGGCGAACTCAATGGTTCCTTGTTATTTGCATTGTCGCATATTTTAGTTTTCTGGCTCATTTGTTTAATACTTTATAAAAAGAAAATATTTATCAAGGTTTAATAGCTATAAAAATTTAGGATTATGCGGTTACATCTCTTATTTGGTGTGATGTTTTTGGGATTTATATTTCAAAAACACAACGCTGATTGCCAGGATCTGGAATCATCTTATGTATGGAATCGTGATCAAATAGTTGAAAATCTCACATTGCTGGAGAATCAAAACAATCTGATTCCGGTCAAACAATTAGATACACTTCGTATCGCTGCTGTTTCCATGGGAGTGGGTTCCATTACACCTTTTCAGCAGATGCTGGCCAATTATGCTGGCATTAAATTTTTTCATCTTCCATTGAATTCTCCTGATTCGGTTTTATGGGCACTTTCAAAACAGCTTACTGCCTATAATCTTATCATCGTGGGGGTACATAATGTGCAACCTTTGGCTAAAAGTTTAATAAATTCCATTCAGGGAAAAAGCATTGTGGCAATATTCAACGATACAACATTTATTACTGAAGTTGATTTAAAGGCTGATGGACTCATACTAGCCAATCATAACGATGAATTAAGTCAGGAGTTAGCGGCTCAAATGATTTTTGGCGGGATAGGTGCTAAAGGTAAACTTTCAGCGGCTTTAGGCAAATATCCGGCAGGCTTTGGTTTTTTCATTGATCAACCCATCCGTTTGAGCTATTCTGTACCCGAAGCAGTGGGTATAAACTCAGCTTCATTAATGTTTAGCATCGATTCTATTGTAAACGATGCCATTCAACAACAAGCCTTTCCGGGTTGTAATATTCTGATTGCCAAAGAAGGGAAAGTAATATTTCACAAGACTTATGGATACCACACCTACGATAATATTATCCCTACCAGTAAAAACGATTTATACGACCTGGCCTCAGTTACAAAAGTGAGCAGTGCATTGCCTGCTATCATGAAACTGAACGAAGAAGGTAAAATCAAGCTCGACCAACATCTTTCAACCTATTGGCCCGACTGGGATAAACGATTATTTCACCGCTCCAATAAGGAAGACATAACAATAAGGGAGCTTTTGGCACATCAGGGAGGATTGATACCTTTTATTAATTTCTGGCAACAAACCCAAAAAAATGGGAAAGTAAAGACTAAATGGTACCGGGTGGAAGAAGAGGAGAACTTCAGTCACATGGTTGCTCCGGGAATGTTTATCAAAGACGATTTCAAAAAAAAAGTCTACAAAACTATTCGTCTCTCCAAACTAAAAGACCGGGGTAAATATGTTTACAGCGACTTGTTTTTTGTGATGACTCCTGAAATTATCAGTCGCATTTCAGGCGATAACTACCTTCATTATTTGGATTCTTGTTTCTACAAACCATTAGGGGCTGGAACAATCACTTATTTACCTACACAAAAATTCTCCATCGACAGGATTGTTCCCACCGAAGACGATCGTTATTTCCGTAAAAGGCTGTTACAGGGTTCGGTTCACGACGAAGCTTCGGCAGTGCTGGGTGGAATATCGGGAAATGCCGGTTTATTTGCTACCGCCAACGATCTGGCTAAACTCCTTCAGATGTATCTTCAAATGGGCAGTTATGGCGGGGAACGCTTTTTAAAGGAAGAAACTTTAAAAGAATTTATACGTGTACAATATCCGCAGAATAACAACCGAAGGGGATTGGGTTTTGATAAACCGTTGTTAAACAACAGCACACTTACTTTGAAAGACTCCTATCCGTCGCCCGATGCCAGTGCTGAAAGTTTTGGTCATTCGGGTTATACCGGCACTTTTTTCTGGGTCGATCCTAAATACCAGTTGGTTTACATTATGTTGGCGAATCGGGTATACCCCAACCGCAGCCATACAAAACTTACGGAGTTAAGTATCAGAACAAAAGTTCAGCAGGCGATTTATAATGAGATAAAGATGAAAAGATGATCTTATAGAAGTTTAGTTACCTTTCTTCACTATTTTGATATGTTTTGCTGAGGTTTTTCGTGTGATAAGCATGGGAACTGCTACGCCCACTGCCAGTGCCATTAAGATGAATATTGCATTTAAACCGTTACTGATTGTACCCGTTAATATCTGGGTGTAATCGGGAGCATTTGGATTAGTTGAGAGATTGATCAATCCAAGGATAGCCTGATAGGCAAATACCCCCGGTACCATTGGTATAACTGCGGGAATAGAAAATACCAGGGGAGGTGCATGTTTATTATGAGATGCCTGTATACTTAAAACTCCAATAAGTGATGCTCCGGCCAGAGATGCCATCAATATGCTTGCGCCGGAATGTACCAGGTAAAGCCTTGTTACCCCACCCATGGCAGCCAGAATCGATACAATCAGTATAGTACGTGGCGGAACATTGAACAGAATGGCAAAGCCTAAAGCTGCCAGTCCAAACCAAATTCCTTTTTCTAAATAAAATAAATATTCCATATCAAAACCTGTAAATTGCCATAGCACCCAATAATCCTAAAGCGATGGCAAAAGCTATCATCAAGCCATTAATACCCCGAACCGTTCCATTTAATATATTGCCATCGATTAAATCGGAAAAAGAATTGATGAGCGGTACTCCTGGAACCAAAAACAAAACGGATGCTGTGAAGGCATGTTCCATACCTTCACCAAAACCAAACTTCCTGAAAAATCCTGAGATCATAGATGCCGTGAATGAAGCAAAAAATACACACAAGTAAGGGTTAAACTCCAGCTTGACGGATTCCTGACGAACGAACAATCCCGCAAAAGTAGCGAAAAAAGCTACCAGCATCTCAACATAACTACCATCGAATAAGCGGCAGAATGCTGCACCGGAAAGGCTTACCAAAGCTAAAACAAGTAACCGGGGATAAGGCGGAAGAGCTTTTAATCGGGTTATTTCGCTTTTGATCTGCGAAATTGTCCAGTTTTCTTCCACAACCCGCCAGCTCATGCGACTTATGCCCGATACAATTTTAAAATTTACCCCATGAGGTGAAGTGCGTTTCAAACTATTAAAAAACTCTTGCTTTCCGTCATGGCTCAAGGCGAGGGTGATAGCCCTGTTGGTAATCAGCATTTCGGTGTTATATCCAAAAGCTTCCGATACACGGTTAACTGTAACCCGCACCCGATTTGTGGTTGCACCCGAACTCATAAGCAGGGTTCCAATTTCGAGCAATATAGTGCCAAGCTCCTTAATATCGTAGGCTGCTTCTGTCTTCAAGTTTTTTATTTTTAAGGAACAAAAGTATAAAATTTTGGCGTGTACCCCTCAAATTTGCACATGCAGGTACCTTTGAATTTTCTTTTTAGACATTTTAATTTTGTCGCCACTTAAACAGCCGGTTACATAGAGTCCCTATGGCTATCGGGACACGGAGGATTCATAGAGAACCACAGAGTGATATTTACAGAACTAAGGGAAAAATAAAAAGTATCTGTATTCAGCTCCATTAGGAGCGAAATATTGGTAGAAATGAATATGAAAAGAGTTTTTACGGCGTACTTTTAGCTAATCAGGAGCATTTCCCTAATCATCGCCGCTAAAGGTAGTCTCTTAAGACAAATCCACTATATTGAATTTTATGTGTTTATTTCCTTTTTAATAATGTTTATCTTCGTTGTTACCGATTTTATTTTCGATCATGGGCCAAAAACTAAAACTAAAACTTCATTTTCAAATTTTAATAGCTTTAATCCTAGGATTTGGGTTTGGCTACTTTTTACCGGAATGGACCACCTATACCAATTGGGCAGGAATCATATTCCTTCGGCTATTAAATATGATTGTAATTCCCCTGATTTTATGCTCCATTATTTTGGGTGTTTCTTCATTAAGCAAATCGGAAAATATGAGCAAACTTACCATGAAAACCATGGTTTTTTATTTGCTTACCACTATACTGGCTATTACCACAGGTTTTATCCTGGTAACTTTATTTAAACCAGGTGAAGGGGTCGCGCTAAAGATTTCAGAAAACGCTGAAAGTATTACCATTACAACCACAAAATTAAGTGATATCCTTTACAATATTGTTCCTAAAAACATTTTTGAATCTTTATCACAGGGACAGTTATTGCCAATAATCTTTTTTGCCTTTATTTTCGGATATTTCCTAACGAAAATAAAAAACAATAACCAGTTAATTATTCAAAACTTTCTGGAATCGTTTCTGGAAGTGATTATGAAAATTACTTTATTTGTCATTAAACTGGCTCCTATAGGTGTTTTCAGCATAACATCCACGGAAATAGCACGGCAGGCTCTGCTTGGCAATAACGTAAACGATCTTATGCAAAGGCTGGGATGGTATGTATTGATCGTTATTGCAGGCATACTTTTTCACGGGTTAATAACCTTATCGCTCCTTCTTAAGTTTGTTGCCAGGGTAAACCCTCTGAAGCACCTGAAAAACATGGCAACACCTTTGGTGACAGCTTTCTCCACATCGTCAACCAATGCCACTCTGCCCATTACCATGAAAGCTGTTGAAGAAAATGATGGTGTTTCTTCGCAGATTGTAAGATTTACAGTTCCCTTGGGCGCTACTATCAATATGAACGGCACTGCTCTCTATGAATGTGTGGCTGTAATTTTTATTGCCCAGGTTTATGGGATTCACCTTACATTGACTCAGCAAATATTGGTAGTGTTTACCTCACTACTGGCGGCTATCGGTTCAGCGGGCATTCCGATGGCTGGAATCGTTATGATGGTGGTAATCCTTAAAACTGTCGGTCTTCCGCTAGAAAGCATTGGACTGATCCTGCCGGTGGATCGTTTGTTGGATATGTTTCGTACTTCCTTAAATACTTACGGAGATACATGCGCCGCAGTAGTAATCGCAAAATCAGAAGGTGAAAAATTAAAAATATAAATTGCAGGTTCGTTTCATTAGGAATCATTTCTTCCGACCATTCATTCTGGATTTCCGATATAATTCCTACCTACTCTTACTTACTTGTTGATCAACCCGACAATTTTTACCTCGAAAAATCTACCGGTTTAAGCACTGTAATGGGAGTTACTGCTATAGCGGGTATAATGGTTCGTCTTGCAATTATTCCCGATCAGAAAGTAGTTGATCAATAAATATTACAGCTTAGAAAGCTTTTCCCCGGCAATTTCAAGTGTATGGTCGTCTTTGGCAAAGCAAAAGCGCAATATTTTAAAATCATTATTCTGGTGATAAAATTGTGAAACAGGAATGGAAGCAATACCTATTTCCCTGGTAAGCCTTACTGCAAAATCATAATCATTTTCATGGGTAATCTCAGCAAACGAAAGGTTTTGAAAATAACTTCCATGCGACGGTATAAATTTAAACCGCGAATGCTGAACCATGTGTAGGAACTTATCTCTTTTGTTCTCATAAAAACCAGAAAGAGTGGTGTAGTTCTCCGGGTTTTTTAAGAATTCTGCAATTGCCATCTGAACCGGGGTAATAGTGCAAAAAGTAAGATACTGATGAATTTTTCGGAATTCTGTAGTCAGATCCTTAGGAGCAAGTACATAACCTACTTTCCAACCCGTAACATGAAAAGTTTTACCAAAGGAACTGCAGATAAAACTTCTTTCTTTCAAAATGGGATGCGACATTAGAGAATGGTGCTTCTCCCCATCGAAAATAATGTGTTCGTATACTTCATCACTTACAATGAATATATTTGAATTCTCAACTATTCCTGCTAATTCAAATAAATCAGCCTTGCTTAAAATTGTTCCAGCTGGATTTTGTGGCGAATTGATAATGATCAGTTTTGTTTTTCCGGTAATTTTTGATTTCACTTCCTGCCAGTCAATTTTAAAATATGGAGGTTTAAGTGTTACATAAACCAGAATTCCACCGTTAAGCTCAATGGCAGGAACATAACTATCGTAAGCTGGTTCAAAAACAATAACTTCATCTCCAGCATTCACTACTGCCGAAATAGAAGCAAATAAAGCTTCAGTTGCTCCGGAGGTAATTGTTATTTCAGTATCCGGGTTATAATTTGTTTGGTAAATAGTCGATACCTTTTGAGCAATGGCTTCACGTAAAGCCATAACTCCTATCATGGGTGCATACTGATTATAACCTTCCTTCATGAAACGGTTCACAAGCTCGATTAACTCGGGCGAAGCTGCAAAATTTGGAAACCCCTGCGAAAGATTGATAGCATTATGATCGGCAGCCAATTTGGACATTATGGTAAAAATAGTGGTTCCTACATTTGGAAGACGGGAAATAATTTCAGGAGTAGGAGACATTTGAAAAAGATTATTAAGATGTACTAATCAGGCAAAGATAACTTTCTATAAAATTGAAAATAAGAACACTTATATTTAACAATAATTGCGAAATTTTTGCAAAGAAATTTTCCCATTTTCATCTTCTGTAAAAGACATTATCTTATTTTTATCCACATTAATGTTTCAAACTTAAAATAACAATCATGATGAAAATAAAATCATTTCTATTTTCAATTCTTGCCATTTCAATTGTCTTTTCTGCATCCGCCCAGAAGACAAGTGCCAAATTAATTGAAAAAGTTAACCGAAAAGGTAATGAAGTCGTTATTCCTTATGAAAAATATCAATTACCAAATGGTTTGGTAGTAATTCTGCACGAAGATCATTCTGATCCTCTTATTCATGTTGATGTTACCTATCATGTAGGTTCAGCCCGGGAAGAAGTCGGTAAATCTGGTTTTGCTCATTTCTTTGAACACATGATGTTTCAGGGTTCGGATAATGTGGCCGATGAAGAGCATTTTAAAATGGTTACTGAATCGGGTGGAACACTGAACGGAAGTACCAATCGTGATCGCACCAATTATTTTGAAACAGTGCCTGCAAACCAGCTCGAACGTATGTTGTGGCTCGAAGCTGATCGCATGGGTTTTTTGCTGAATGCAGTTACCCAGCAAAAATTCGAAGTTCAACGTTCAACTGTAATTAACGAACGTGGCCAAAATTATGATAACCGTCCATATGGTCTTGTGCAGGAATATATTTCCAGAAATCTGTATCCCTACGGTCATCCATATTCATGGCTAACCATTGGGTATGTGGAAGAGCTTAACAAGGTAAATGCCGAAGATCTTAAGAACTTTTTTCTGCGCTGGTATGGCCCAAATAATGCCGCACTCACCATTGGTGGCGACATTGATGTAAATCAAACACTGGTGTGGGTCGAAAAATATTTTGGATCAATTCCGGCAGGCAAAGAAGTTACAAACACAAAAATTCCGGCACCTGTTTTAAGCAGCGACCGCTATATTTCATATACTGATAACTATGCCAAACTTCCCTTAGTTTCCATAACATACACCGGTGTGCCCTCTTTTCATAAAGATGAAGCTGCTTTAGATATCCTTTGTGGCATTATCGGACAAGGAAACAATTCAATTCTTTACAAAAATCTTGTGAAGACACGCAAAGCTATGCAAGCATCCATGAGGAATCCAACCTCTGAATTGTCGGGTGAATTATCAATCCAGGTGGTACCTTATCCTGATCAATTATTGTCGGATATTAAAAAACTGGTCGACGAATCGTTGGTTGAATTTGAAACCAAAGGAGTATCGGACGAAGATCTTGCCCGTTTCAAAGGCGAATCAGAAGCTCAGTTTATCAATTCCCTTTCAGGGGTAAGCGGAAAAGTTTCTACATTGGCGCACTTCCAAACCATTACCGGAAATCCCAATCAATTGCAAAAGGAACTCCGTGCTATTCAGTCGGTTTCCAGGGAAGATGTAATGAGGGTATTTAACCAATATGTGAAAGGCAAACCTTCTGTAATTCTAAGTGTATTAACCAAAGGAAAAGAATTGAAACCAGTAGATGTTGATAATTATACTTTAGACAAAAAAGATTACAAAGCTCCTGATTACGGTTACAATGGTTTAGCATATAAGAAGCCAAGCGACAACTTTGACCGGAAAGTAAAACCTGGCAGCAGCGGTGCCAATCCAATTGTAAAGGTTCCCCCGTTTTGGACCGCACAAAGCACTAATGGCGTAAAAATGATCGGAACATTTAACAACGAAATACCATCGGTTACTATTTCACTTTCAATTGAAGGTGGTGGTTTGTTTTCAGCAAACGATACTTCAAAAGCCGGATTGGCTAATCTTGTTGCCCGCATGTTAAACGAGGACACACAAAATTATACGTCAGAACAATTCAGTGCCGGGCTACAAAAACTGGGAAGTACAATTGGAGTTTTTGCATCCGATGATGAAATCTCCATTGAGGTTACTTCCCTGACTAAGAATATCAGTGCAACAATGAAATTACTTGAGGAACGTCTGTTAAGATCAAAATTTACACCCGAAGCATTTGAGCGTATCAAAAAGCAGGTTATTGAAAGTCTTCGCAACGCTAAAACACAACCTGCCCAGGTTGCTTCCGATGTTTTCTATAAAATACTTTACGGTCAGGACAATGTTAGGGCATATGGAACAGCCGGATTAGAGCGCACGGTATCCAATATTACTCTTGACGATGTTAAGGCTTACTACAACAATTATTTTACTCCTTCTCTGGCAACAGTAGTTGTTGTTGGTGATCTCAAAGAGGTTGAAGCCCTCAAAGAACTTGCATTTCTTGACAAATGGCCAAAAAAAGAAGTTGCTGTTCCTTTGCCTGTAAATGGAAAACCAGTTGAAAAAACTAAACTCTATCTGGTTGATATCCCAAAAGCAGCACAATCTCAAATCCGATTTGGATATTTAACAGGATTAACCTACGATGCCACCGATGTATATTATCGTTTAGGGTTAGCCAATTACATTTTAGGTGGTGCTTTCAACAGCCGCATTAACCTTAATCTCCGTGAAGCCAAAGCATGGACTTATGGTGCCCGTTCTTCGTTTTCATCCGGAAAATATACAGGCGATTTCATTGCCAGTGCCGGTATAAAAAGTAATGCATCTGACAGTGCTGTGGTAGAATTTGTAAAGGAAATCAGCAATTATGCTGAAAAAGGCATTATGGCCGATGAACTTGATTTTACAAAAGTATCCATTGGCCAAAGCGATGCACGCCGTTATGAGACTAATCCACAAAAAGCACTGTTTCTGTCTAGGATTTTAAAATATAATCTAAATGCCAATTTTGCCGATGAACAGAATAAAATTTTAAAGGAAATGAAAGCCGAAGAGCTGAATTCCCTGGCAAAAAAGTACCTCGACGTAAATAAAATGGCTATACTGGTAGTTGGCGATAAATCAACAATTTTGCCCGGCTTGCAAAAACTGGGATATGAAATTGTGGAACTGGATACTGACGGAAAGAAGAAATCGTTATAATTTCAAAACAGATGATTTGAATTCAAAAAGGCTGTCTCAAAAGTTAAAAAGGCTTCGACTAAGTTCAGCCTGATGCCTGAAAGTCAATTGTTTGTCATATTGATCGTAATACTTAGCCAAGTCGAAGTGCGAAATATGGCAAATAATTGACTTTTGAGACTGTTTCTTTGTTTAAACTAATATATACAAATTTTAATAATCGAATAGTAGCTTAATTCTATCTACATACTACTATTGACTTTCGACCATCTACTATGGACTATCAAATCGTCTCCCTGTAATATTTGTCGTAAATTTCGCGGTTACGCTCCAGAAGATCAATACAGTACTTATAAGCCATCGAATCGTCTTTTTCTTTCACGGCTTCAATTATATTTAACTGAAACTTTAAGGTATATTCTTTTTCACCTTCAATATTCCCATAAATGATATTGCGCATTCTGGGCAGAAGTGAATAAATAGGTTCCATGGTAATAATCACGATGGGGTTTCCTGTTGCTTTTGCCATATTCATATGGAAACGATTAATCATATCGGCTTCAAGCTGTGTATTGTCCGGATCGCATCGTTCAAGGTCGTTATAGTTTTCAATTAATATTTTAATATCGTCTTCATTTCGGTTTTTGGCAGCCAACTTAGCAATTTCCGGTTCAAATATCCTTCTCACTTCAATAATCTGCATAATTAGGTTGGAGTCGAACCTCAAATCGTAATAAAGGTTTAAAGATTTTATAGCATCCTCAATTCGTATTTCGGTAACATACATACCGCTTCCTTTTTTAATCTCAATTAATCCCCTTGCACTTAAACGACGTAAAGCTTCCCTTAAGGCTGTTCTGCTAACAGCAAATTTAGCGCATAACTCTTTTTCAGATGGCAGTTTAGCACCATTTAACAATTTTTTTTGCCTGATGGCTTCTTCTATCTTCCGCTCTATCTTTTGACTTAGAGTTTGTGTAGTTCCTATTTTCTCGAAAATTTCGTCCATTAACTATTTATTCTGAAAAATTTTGTAAAGTTACATCCTTTTTAGATACAGCCACGAATATTCCTGCAAGCGATTATTTGCATTATTTTCAAAGTCAGTTTTAACCTGCTTATATATCATAAGAATTGGAAACCTTTTTTTCCTCAATCTCTTCCTCAATTAAAAGATCGCTATAATAAATAATTTTCCAATTTCCATTAAAATCTTCAACCAAAGCTGAAAGAGACTCAACCCAGTCGCCCGAATTCATATAAACCAGGTCTCCATATTGGGTTATTGCCGGATGATGGATGTGACCGCAAATAACACCACTGCAATTTTTTGATTTTGCAAGGTCCACGAGTTCCTTTTCAAAGTCGGATATGTATGAAACTGCAGATTTTACTTTCTGTTTAACATACTGGGAAAGTGAAAAATAAGGTAATCCTTTTTTAATCCGTCGGTTATTATAAATTTTATTTACCCATAAAAGAAATGTGTATCCAATATCGCCCAACTTTGCCAACCAACGAAGGTTGGTAGTTATGGTATCAAAAATATCGCCATGGATTACAAAATATTTCTTTCCGCCACTATAATGATAATGTTCATTTACAAGCGATAACCTGTTAAATTCCAAAGGTAGCAAGTTGTCTAGAAAGTCATCGTGATTGCCTCTAACATATATGATATCTATTTCAGATTTGTCAAGCATTTTTAAAATGACCCGGAAAAAACGGGTATGTTTTTTCCTCCACTTGCTACCCTTTTGCAATTGCCAGCCATCAATGATATCTCCATTCAAAATAAGTTTTTCGCAGGTATTGGGTTTAAGAAAACGTACTACCTCCTTTGCCTTAGAATTTTTTGTTCCTAAATGAATATCAGAAATTACAATTGTTTTGTAGTGGTTGCTTTTTAACATTTCTTTTTATTACAAATAAAATATTTTTAGTTTTCTAAACTGTTAATATAAAGTTAACAAATTTTAAACACCTTCAAAATAACAAAATTTCTACTTTTAAGGAAGTGTTGGTGTTGATTTGTTTGAAATAATTAATTTAGCACAACTTAAATTTAATACTGTGGCAGAAAAAGAAAAAATAGCATTTATCATCAATCCAAAATCGGGTACAACAAGTAAAAAAAATATTCCTGATTTGGCATTAGAGGCTTTAAATCTAAAAAAATATGAACCTATTTTCTATTTTACCCGCGAAGCAGGACATGCCACAAGTCTTGCAGAAAAATGTCTTAGCAATGGTATTACAAAAGTAATAGCCGTGGGTGGCGATGGTACTGTAAATGAAGTTGCTAAAGTGTTGATAAAAAGTAAAGCAGCTCTGGGGATTATCCCGGGAGGATCGGGCAATGGTCTTGCACGTTATCTTGGCATTCCTCTTAAAACATTTGATGCCATTGCCATGCTGAATAATTATTCAGAGTCGTCAATCGACTATGGTACAATAAACGATCAACCATTCTTCTGTACCTGCGGTGTGGGTTTCGATGCCCACATTGGCAATAAGTTTGCGCAGAGCAAGACAAGAGGGTTTTATACATATGTAAAGGAAACCATCTATGCTTTTTTCCATTATCAGCCCAAAAAATATAAAATTAAAATAGATGGTCAAAAATTAAAAAGCCAGGCATTTATGGTTACTGTTGCCAATGCCGGACAATATGGGAACGATGTTTATATTTCTCCTTCGGCCGATATACGCGATGGATTGCTTGACGTATGTATTCTCTCCCCTTTCCCGAAAATGAAAGCTTTTGGCTTGGGATTACGACTTTTTAAGCGCACAATAGATAAAAGTGAGTATGTTGAAGTGATAAAAGGCAAAAAAATAAGTATAACCCGCAAAAAGAAAGGTGACGTGCATTTAGACGGCGAACCTGCTATGATGGGTAAAAAAATTAAAATAAAAATTGAACCTTTGGGGTTGAAAGTGTTGATACCACATCAGAAAAATTAGACTAATATAATAAATGCTTTTCAACCCTCTTTTTATATGCTTCGATACCATTGTTCCAGATACCTATTATTGAATTTACCTGAAAGCTCTTAGAAAATTCCATTCTCACCTTATCAGTACCACATACTTTATCGAACATGCTTAGCCTGGTTGAGTCGCACAATTCAAATACATTTTTTGAAGGCCAAAGTTTATGACTCTCCTGTAAAATGTAAAACTGGATAAGCGAAAGAGGCGCCTTTTTATAATCAGTAATGTGAATTTGCACTCCATGTACCATCTCTCCTTTTGAAGTGCTGTAAAAAGGTTTGTAATGAACCGTCCGAAATAATAAACCCGGAATATTCAAAGCATTTAAATTGTCAGTTAGGCTGTCTGCATTTATCCAGGGAGCAGCAACCAGTTGAAACGGTAATGTATATCCAACACCAATGTTCATAACATACAATTCGCCTAATATCCCTGTTGCAGGATAAAAGTATGGTGTGTGAGGATGCGGAATATGCGGGGACGATGGAACCCACGGTAATCCTGTTTCTTCAAAATTCATGGAACGTTTCCAACCTTTCATAGGAATAACCTTCAACTTACATTTCTTCTTTCCGGAAAGCATTCCTTCTTCATTTAAAAAGATAGCAAGTTCTCCAACCGTTAACCCATGTATATAAGGAATAGGATATAGACTCACAAACGAAAAAAAGCCTGGCTCTGCCAATGGACCTTCCATCTTCAGACCTCCAAGCGGATTGGGGCGGTCGAGTACCATAAATTCTATATTATTTTCGGCAGCAGCTTCCATTGCAAGCCCTAAGGTGCTGATGTAAGTGTACGACCTCGATCCTATATCTTGTATATCATAAACAAGCATATCAATACCTTTTAGCATTTCAGATGAAGGTTTTCGGTTAGGACCATAAATACTATAAACTGGAAGATTTGTTTTTGCATCAGTATAAGTAGCTACATATTCACCAGCCAAAAAATCTCCTCTCACACCATGTTCAGGGCTAAACAATGCTACAAGTTTGATATTTTTATTCTGAAAAAAAATGTCGACATTCGATCGTAATTCCTTATCTACTCCCGTCGGATTGGTTATTAATCCTATTCTTTTATTTTCAATATCTTTAAAATTGTGTTCATTTATAATTTGTAAACCTGTTCTAACCTGTGCTTGTAAAACAGTTAGGCAAAAAAATAAAAAGGTTATCGAAAAAAATAATTTCATAGAAGAACCAGGTTAAAATGCTTTATAATTAAGGAAAGAATAAATTTATAACATAAATACAACGTTCGATGTCCTATTTTAATCTAAGAATATTCAAAGATAAGTTTTACAGTTGGTAATGACAAAATACTCATTAATATGTAGTTGAAAAGAATGGGTTTAATGGAAAAAGAATTAGCATCTTTGTATCTCAGTAGCTAAGCTTATAACTTAAAATGGAATCAAAAAAAATCAAACATTTATATTATAAACTTAAACAAGAGAACTTTAAGTCTCCTGTATTTACCTCAGCTATATATCGGCTTGCCAAAGGTACCGATGCCAGTTTTTACCGGTTGGTACCTGAAATGGTAGTGCAGGTAAATGATGAGGAAGAGCTGCAGTTAATTGTGAAATTATGCAGCCAAACTTTTATACCCCTTACTATCAGAGCCGGAGGAACAAGCCTTAGCGGACAAACCATAACCGATTCGGTACTGGTGGAATTAGGTCCCGGATTTTCAAAACACCACATTACCAATAATGGTCAATCTGCCTCTTTTCAGCCAGGAGTAAGAGGAGGATATGCCAATGCGCTATTATCCAAATATGGACGAAAAATCGGACCCAGTCCAGCCTCAATCAATTCGGCAAAAATAGGGGGAATTGTAGCCAATAACGCCAGTGGAGCAAGCTATGGTATTGCAACCAACAGCTATAATACTGTGAGTGGAATGAGAATTGTATTTGCCGATGGCTCCATTCTTAATACATCAAGCCACGAAAGCCGCAAGGAATTTAAAATTACACATAAACCCCTTATTTCAAAAATTCAAGCCATACGTGAATATATTTTAGGGAACATTGAAGTAGCAAAGAAAATCAGGTCAAAATACAAACTTAAAAATACTTGTGGTTATGGTATGAATTCGTTTCTCGATTACGAGGATCCTATTGATATAATTTCCCACCTGATGATTGGTTCCGAAGGTACATTAGGTCTCCTTTCAGAAGTGACCTTCGACACAGTGGAAGACAATCCGCTAAAAGCTTGTTCATTGCTTTTCTTTCCCGATATCCGCACTGCCACTAAGGCTATATTGCCACTCAGGGAATGTAAAGTAAGTGCAGCCGAGTTAATGGATCGCAACGCCTTACGGTCAGTCGAAAACAATGCAGGAATGCCGGAGCTTATTAAGCATTTGGCCAAAAATGCTGCAGCATTGCTTATCGAAACATCTGCCGGAGAAGAAAATGATCTGATAAATCAAATTCTCGAAATAAGGAATAAATTAAAACATATACCTACCTTATTTCCCATTTCGTTTACCCGCGATAAAAAAGAATTTGCAGCAATATGGAAAGTCAGAAAGGGCTTATTTACCTCCGCCGCTGCAGCCCGGCCAAAAGGGACTGCTTGTATTATCGAAGATGTAGCCTTTTCCGGCGAGCTGCTGGGCGATGCCATCAGTGCACTTCAGGAGTTATTAATCAACCATACATATGAGAATACAGTTATATGGGGCCACTTACTCGATGGAAATGTCCATTTTTTAATTTCGCCCGATTTTGGTCAAGCTAGGCAATTAGAAAATTACAAGCACTTTATGCATCAGTTATCAGTGCTGGTTGTTGAAGATTTTAATGGAAGTCTTAAAGCAGAGCATGGTACTGGTCGCAATATGGCTGCCTTTGTAGAGTTCGAGTGGGGAAAAGAAATTTATGGATTGATGAAGCAAATAAAGCAAGCATTTGATCCTGAAAACATTCTGAATCCTGGTGTTCTTATTAATGATGATTCAGAGATATATGCCAAAAATATCAAACCATTTCAGCAGGTAAATCAAATAATAGACGACTGTATTGAGTGTGGTTTTTGTGAAAGTCATTGCCCATCCAAAGAAATTACCTTAACCCCTCGACAGAGAATTGTTGTTTATCGCGAAATGACGCGATTGTTGAAAACAGGCTCAGGGAAAAAGTTAAAAGAACTTTCGTCCGATTACAATTATCACGGAATAGAATCGTGTGCCACTGATGGACTATGTGCTGTTGATTGTCCCGTTGGTATAAATACAGGAACCCTGATGAAAGAGCTTCGATTTGAACAAAAAGGGAAGTTTTCATCATTCATTGCTACCTTTGTTGCCAGTCATTTTGGCGCGGTAGTTTCATTTGTAAGAATAATCTTACGATTTGTTAATTTCGCTCAAAGTATTTTTCCCACCGGAATAATCAAAAATATAGCAAAAGCATTACATAAGGTTTCCGGCCGGGCAATTCCTTTGTGGAACGAATTTATGCCCAAACAAGCACCTAAAATAAACTTAAAAACAACTGCAAATTACTCACAACCTTCGGTAGTTTATTTCCCGGCATGTATTAACCGCATGTTTGGAACATCTAAGGATTATGATGATGTAGCTGTTGTTAAAAAAACAGAACAACTACTGCAAAAAGCAGGATACAATATCATTTATCCCGAAAATCTTAATAGTCTTTGCTGCGGAATGGCTTTTGACAGTAAAGGATTTAAAATACAGGGATTGTCCAAACTAAAAGAACTTGAAAAAGCCTTGCTGGTAGCTTCCCGGGATGGTAAATTTCCGGTATTGTGCGAAATGAGCCCATGTCTCTATCGTATGAAAAGTTTAATGGACAAAAGAATTCAACTCTTCGAACCCGTAGAGTTCACCCTAACCTTTCTGACCAAAGAGCTTATTTTCAATAAACTTCCCATTGCAGTAGCAATACATAGCACATGCAGCAATACCAAAATGGGTTTGGATGAACAACTATATAAACTGGCCGAAATGTGTGCCGAAAAAGTATCAAAACCCAATAAAACTGAATGTTGCGGCTGGGCTGGCGATAAAGGGTTTAATTTACCGGAACTTAATAAAAGTGCCTTGAAATATTTGCCCGAAGAATTAGAGACAAATATTAAAGCTGGTTACAGTACCAGTAGAACATGCGAAATAGGCTTAACCCTGCATGGAGGTATATCTTATAAATCAATATTTTATCTGGTGGATATAGCTACAATGCGAAGATGAAAGCTTTCTCTTAATCAATTAATTAAAAACCTTATTTCTTTCATAAACCTTAGTAACATTGCGTTTACTTTGAATACCAACCTTATTACCTTATATTATGAATGCGAATTGAGGGCATTCTAAAAATTAAATGGGGAGCCTCGCATGTCAATGCCAGATTGAAAAAAAACCAGAATTCCCATCTATTTAATTAAACTGAATATAAACTATAGCCGTTAGATGATTTTTCTTGAAAAAAGAGAAAAATATCTCAACTTTTTTAAAATATTTGCGTATCGGAATGCATTGAGAAAATTTATGTATTGCTTGGTGCTGTTGGTTTTTGGGGACTGCTGAAAATTGTATTTTTAACCTCTATGCTCCTTTACAGAAAGTGCAAATTTTTGTGCTACTGAAAGATAAATGATTTCTCAACAAACCTTGACTATTTATAGGAAAGCTTGATTTATAAATTTTTAATTGTAGATCAACACAAGACTTTATCGTTTATGAAAAAATTTTCAATATCACTTTTTTTCTTTATTTCTATATATACCGTATCTGCTCAACTACCCGACCGAACTTTTCTAATCCAGAAAATAGATTCGTTCGTAAATAAATCATTCACTTCAGATAAACCAGGCGGAGCTATTGCAATTGTATCGGGTCAGAATGTAATCTATCAGAAACCCTTTGGTAGGATGAGTATGGAGTATGAATTACCAAATACGTCGCATACATTATTCAATCTCGCTTCAGTTTCAAAACACTTTACTGCCTTTTGTATTTTATTGCTCGAAAGAGAAGGCAAACTCAAACTCGATGATGATATCCATAATTATCTTCCAAACCTTCCCGTATATAAATACAAGGTTACAATCCGTCAACTTATTCATCATACAAGCGGAATAGCTTCATCAGATAATCTAAGGCTTTTTGCCGGAATAGCTTTTGAAGCTCCCTGGGATGCAGATGATGAACTGGAAATAATTTCCCGTTACCACCAACTCAACTATATTCCTAACAACGAAGGAAATTATTCTAATTCCGGATATTTTCTATTAGCCAAAATTATTGAAAAAGTTAGTGGGAAAAGTTTCTCCGGCTACATAACCGAAAACGTTTTCAAACCCCTTGGAATGAAGGAATCGTTTATTTACGACAAGCCCGGAAAGGTATTTTATGGAAAAGCAAATGGATACAAAAAAGAAAACACCGCTTATATTAAAATGAATACTGACGGAGAATCGGTTTATGGTTCGACAAACTTATACACCAGTTTAAACGATATAACCCTTTGGATGCAAAACCTTTTAAATCCTAAAGTAGGTGATAAAGAAATGATTTCCTGTTTGTTTAAGCCAACACATACAACAAACGATGGAGATACACTTTATTATTCTTATGGATTAAATCTCAAAAAATACAAAGGGCTTAAACTGGCTAATCATGGCGGATATGCTATGGGTTTCAGATCAGAGATTATGTTTTTCCCCGATGATAACCTGGCAATAGTTACCATGTGCAATAACGAAAGTATTGACAACTGGAACCTTGCTACTGAAATAACTGATTTATACTTAAATAACAGGCACATACAGAAAAAGTCAAAAGAAAGAAAAGAAATCAGGATTTCGGAAGTTGTTTTAAAAAACTATGCTGGTTGCTATAGAATGCCTGACGGCCGGAAATTCAATTTCGAATTAAATAATGATACCCTTTTATTTGTTACTCCGGGTGAACGCAAATACATAATGCGTGCCGAAAGTGAAACTGAATTTTTTGTTCAGGAATTCGATGCTCAATGTAGTTTTGAAATTGGGAGCGATGGTAAATGTGAAGAAATTACCTGGCAACAAAATGACAGTAAACCTAAAGGTAGAAGAATGGAAAACGTATCCAATCTTTCAAACGAAGCTTTAAAAAAATTTGCTGGGAATTATTTCAACGATCCCCTGGATGTAACTTATCCCATTATCATAAAAGGCAAGGATTTATTTATGGTGATTCCTAAAACATTTCATACTTATTTTGGAATGGATAGGGAAATCCCGTTGGATTATATCGAAAAAGATAAATTTTATACTGAAGAGCTTGGATTTGTTGAATTTACCAGAAATTCCAACCATAATATCAATGGTTTCCGGATTATGGACTTTGGTAGGGTTAAAAATGTAGAATTTAGAAAGAAAAGTTAAAAACTTAAACTTTTAACCAAAGTCATTTTGTGAAGAGCTTATTTCTGCTTTTTACATCCAAAGACCGGATCCATAAGCAAATGTTAGCTGGTGGACGATGGGCAGCCAACTCGTCACCCATATATTGCATAAACGGATGTACGTAAGAAAAAAACATTTTATAAGCTTTGCATAAATAGTTTAGTCCTGGTTCTCCATTTTCCGATTTTTCAAAACGGTGTTTCGGGCATTCACCATGACAGGCAAACCGATAATCGCAATTTAAACATTCAGGGGGAAGAGAAGTAAGTTTATGATTGCCAAACTCAAACTGTTTATCACTGCTAAGCATATCAATGAGTGAAGTTTTTGAAATGTTCCCCAGATAATACTCCGGATAAACATAATGATCGCACGCAAAAACATCCCCATTATGTTCTATGGCAATAGCATTTCCGCATGTTTCACCAAACACACACAAACCGGGATTCACTCCAACCCAGTTGGCCAATGTAACATCAAACATCTGAACAAATATTTTTCCTACATCTGTTTGAACCCATTGGTTGAATATTGTAATTAAAAAATTACCGTAATCTTCGGGCAAAACCGACCATTCCGTTACATTTGCTTCTCCTTTATATGAGTCATTTACCAGTCGCAACCCGGAGCCGTTAATATCCGAACATCTTTCAACTACCGGCAAAAATTGAATAAAGCCACTGCCAATCAACTTTAAAAAATTATAGATCTCAAGAGGATACCTTGAATTATATCGATTTACAACCGTTAGCGTATTGAAATCGACATTATGTTTCTTCAATAATTCAATACCGTGCATTACATCGGTAAAAGTATTTTCACCGTTTTTATAGATCCTGAATTTATTATGGATTTCTTTCGGCCCATCGATTGAAATGCCCACTAAAAAATTGTAATATTTAAAAAACTGGCACCACTCATCATTAAGCCGGGTACCATTTGTTTGTATGGAGTTTTCTATTTTCTTTTCCCCGGCATATTTATCCTGGAGCTTTACAATCTTTCTAAAATAATCAATCCCTAGAAGACAAGGTTCTCCTCCCTGCCATATAAAACTAACAACCGGAACCTGCTGCGATTGAATATAATCTTTAATGAAATTCTCAAGAATGTCATCTTCCATGCGAAAGTTGGTAGCATGCTGAAAAAGTTTTTGCTTTTCGAGATAATAACAATAGGTACAGTTCAGGTTGCATAAAGGTCCGGTAGGCTTTACCATAGCACTGAAAGCGACAGGCCTGTTCAAGAAAAGATTCATATTCTTACTTTCGGATAATATACGACTTGATTTTCGGCCTGCTGTCCGTTAACATATGGATACATAGCAATCGATCCAATGATGCTGTAGTAAAGCTTTACACTCATTTATTAAATTATTAGATCAACTAATGTAATATAAATCTTTATATCAACTATAAATCTGAAGCCTTTTCCCGTAATTTTTCTACCACATAATATGCTGCCGGACAAACTGTAGTATTTTTCAATGTTAAATCCAGAATCTGGTAAAACCGGGTGCGGTCGGTATGCGGATATTCACGGCAGGCTTTCGGACGGCTTTCGTAAACCTGACAGTAGTTGTCGCTCATTAAAAACGGACATGGAGTTTGGCGAAACACATAATCGCTATCCTCGTCCATTTTTATGTACTTGTCCATAAACTCCGATGGTTTTATGCGCAAAACCGAAGCCATTCTTTCTATATCTTTAAAATATAAAGCAGGACTTATACTTTTACAGCAATTTGCACAATGGAGGCAGTCGAGCTCTTCAAAAACTTCCCCGTGAATTGATTTAACAACTTCGTCGAGTTGCCGTGGAGGTTTCTTTTTCCATTTTTTGAATAACTGCCGGTTCAATGGCATTACTTTTTCAGCCATTACTCTTAAACATGCAGGATCAGGTACCGGAAACTTCACTTTCATAAGTTATAACTTTTCTTTTTCGCATAACTTTCATGGGTTTTAACTGAGAGAGCACCAATCCCGCCACAACTAAAATAATCCCTATAATATTCTGAAGTAATAGCCTTTCATTCATCATAAAAAATGAAAAAACTGCCGTAAATACCGGAATAATATTGGTGAATATATTAGCCCTGAAAGCCCCCAGTGTTTGAACACCATAAGTATATAACAGAAATGCTATGGACGATGCAAATACACTCAAGTTTAATAATGGAATCCACATAGCACTGGAAAAATTAATGGTAGAGAGTTCGTTATGCTCGAATATTAAAACAAGAGGAAGAAACAAGACTGCCCCAATAGAATTTTGCCATGCAATCAGGGTGATTGGATTATATTCTCTAGCCAGTTTTCGGAGGAAAATTGAATAGGCTACCGCACCCACAACAGCCACACTCATAAGCATAATCCCTTTTGTTGAAGCAATTATTTGCAGATCCTTATTTAAAATCACCAACAGTACACCCGCAAATGAAATAATAATGCCTACAATATTTTTTTTAATTATCTGTTCTTTTAAAATAAAGAATGCAAAAATTGGAACAAAAAGCGGGATAAGGGATACCATTACAGCCGCAACAGTTGGAGTAACGTATTGAATTCCCAGACTCTCGCCAATAAAATATAAAAATGGTTCGGACAAAGCAAGCAGAAAGAAAAGTTTTAAATCTTTCTTTTTTACAGGCTGAAGTTGCCGGGTAATGAAAGAAATAAAAAACAATATGAGTCCTGAAATCGTTAAGCGAAACAATATAGTAGTAAACGGAGATAAAAACTTATATATATCCTTATACCAAATAAAAGAGAGGCTCCAAAAAATCATAGCCACTACAACGCCCACATACACAAGAAATTTTTTCATTTGCCCATCGAATCTGATAAGGGCGCAAATATATATAAACTTTTGTACCTTAATAATGACAGTTTATTTTAAAGAAAAAAACCTAAAATATAAAATAGAGTATAAATAAAAATTAAAATTAAACAAAAATGAAAAATAATTTAAAACGTAGGAGTATGAAAAAGAAACAATTGTTCTTTTTTTCAATGATTATTTTGGCCGGAATGATGGCAGAGTGGTCCTGTAAGAAAGATGATAACGAAAAAGTCGCAACCAAGCAGGATGCAACTTCAGTTGCCAAGAAAGATGCCGTATCGAATGCAGCCTATAACGATGTTTATTCCCAAAGTGAAGATATTGTATCCAATCTTGAAAATGATAATTATCCTGCAACTTCTTCAAAAAAGAGCGCATCAGTAACGGGAACATATGTTATTACTGTTACAAATAGCGGAAACACTACTGATTTCCCAAAAGTTATCACGGTTGTTTACAACAATTATTTAACAAATAATGGTATTAAAAAGAATGGAACTGTAAAAATAACGCAAAGTGCCAAGATGAGGGAATCGGGCGCTATCCGTACTGTTTCGCTGGATAACTATACTGTTAACGATACTATAAAACTCGAAGGTAAAGTAACCATTACCAACATGGGATTGGTGAGCGCCAAACCAAGTGTTAAGGCTGAACTTGCAAACGGTAAAATGACATTTACGAATAGTGGTTTTTACATGACCCGGTCTTTTACAAGAACCATAACCTGGGAAAGTGGATTCGACCTTATCAGTCTCCTTTATATCTGGGACGATGTTTATTCCTTTAACGAAACCGCAAATGGTACCACCAGCAATGGCTTCAGTTATAGTTCAACAACATCAGTTCCTCTGGAATATAAAATCGGAGAATTATGTATTAAGAAAGGTAAATTAGATTTGAGTATAGGATCCATTAAAGCTTATGTAGATTTTACCCGTGAATCGTGCTCCGAAAAAGTTAAACTATTTGTAGAAGGCGATACTGAAGACTTTAATATTTGGTAACTCTCTGACAAACAAACCCGGCCGAAAGCCGGGTTTTTTATTTTAATCAAAATCATTTATGTTTCAATTCCTTTTAACGTCAGTGAATACTTTTTACAAACTCTGCCATTCTTTTTCCAATCCTTTTGATCTTCGACCATACCTTACATATGCACTATGCCAGGTTATTTCAGCAAGGGAAATGTAGTTTTTTTTCTGGTATTGCAGAGTTGTCGACTGCCGTTGCACAAGTGTCGACTGTCGTTGCAGAGGTGTCGACTGTCGTTGCAGAGGCGTTTGATGCCATTGCAGAGGTGTCGGGTCTTATTGCAGAGGTGTAGCATGACATTGCGGCAGTGATACATGTCATTGTAACTGTGTCGGGGGTCATTGCAGAGGTGTCATTAGTTATTAGGACAGGCGGCACTTATAGGATCCCTTTTACAAATTCTTCTGTACCCTTTTTCCAGTCTTTTTGTTCTTCGAGCATACGCACAAAGGCGCTTCCAATAATTGCTCCGCTGGCATATTTGCAAACTTCATTAAAACTTTCACGGTTCGAAATTCCGAATCCAACAACTAATGGGTTTGTAAGGTTTAAAGCTTTTACACGGGTAAAATATTCTTTTTGATTTTCGGAAATGGAAGCTTTCGCCCCGGTAGTGGACGATGAGGAAACCATATATATAAATCCGTCGCTTAGACTGTCGATCTTTCGCAATCTTTCATCACTTGTTTGAGGGGAAATAAGAAATATGAATTTCAGGTTATATTTCTCAAAAATGGGTTTATATTCATTTTCATACTCTTCGAGAGGAAGATCGGGTAAAATAACACCATCCAAACCTACAGCACTGCAATCGCGACAAAATTTTTCAATTCCGTAATACATTACCGGATTCAGATATCCCATTAAAAGTAAAGGTATCTGAATGGTTTTTCTTATATCCTTTAATTGCTGAAACAAATGATGAAGATTCATACCATTGGCAATAGCCTTTTGTGCACTTTTCTGAATTACAGGCCCATCGGCAAGTGGATCGGAAAATGGCATCCCTATCTCAACCATTTTCACTCCGCTTTTTTCAAGAACTCCGATAAGTTCGGCTGCTGAATTTAGTTCCGGGTGTCCGGCTGTAAAATATATGGAAAGAATGTTTTCTTTGTTTTCTTCAAATAGTTTATTAATGCGATTCATTTTATAGGTATTAGATATTAGGTGATTAGATATTGGCGAATTAACTTTTAATGATTTGGAAATATATCTCAATGTCGTTTTGTTAACAAGTAGGCTTCGACTCCGCTCAGCCTGACAAACTGGTATTATTGCCACACTGAGCGGTTTAT
>Ga0136636_10000295_pt1 | contig 24320 bp, 18 predicted proteins | sample AntDrymUQ8522106_2_FD_104653 | JGI IMG/M metagenome (GOLD analysis project Ga0136636, IMG submission 104653) | Polar desert sand microbial communities from Dry Valleys, Antarctica - metaG UQ852 (21.06) | ecosystem: Environmental > Terrestrial > Soil > Desert | place: Antarctica: Dry Valley... | reverse complement strand
TATTGGCCATTGCCAAAATTGAAAAATTGCATGCTTTCATTAAAAGAAATTATGTGGCTGCACTGCAAGATGAAGCACAAACTAAAATCAATCTGTATATGGATTCGAATGTCAAAACAATTACGGCAATGCGAAAAGACAAATTGAACATATACAAGAACATTCCCGTTTTGCTGAATAGAGCTGCTGAAATCATTGGCCCCAAAGATTACCGATTCAAGCCCTTTAAGTCGAGAGAATACCTTTTTGAAGGTATTACAATGTGGAATCAAAATGTTAATTGGCACGATATAGATACAGTAAAATTGATCATTCAAAAACTGGAACAATCCATTGCATTTCATAAGGAAAACCCATTGGCAAATTATTTTTTATCCAATGTATTTGCTGAAACAAAAATCAGGGAATTAAAAAACAGAGATTCTTGCTTCTATTATGCACAACAAGCTATTCAATCCGCCGATAACTGGATTTTACCACATGCCTTTCTAATCCACAATCTTTGTAGGAATTTCAATGAAAAAGTAAGTCCTGATATTTTTAACGCAGCTAAGCGAGTGGACTCAACCAACGTATTTTTCCTGAAAAGTATGGGGAATTATCATTTCTATCAAAGGGAATGGGAAGAGGCATTGAGTTATTACGATAAAGCAATGCAATCAGATTCCTTAGATCCTGTACTATACATCAACCTCGGAGCAACTTATGAAGAAATGAAAAACCTAGAGCGAGCTGAATTCTGCTACAAGGAATCCTCCCGTATCAATTCCAGACAAGTCAATTCGTATTTATTTATAGGTTACCTACGCTTCAAGCAAAAAAAATATAGCGAAGCAGAACAATATTATGCGATTGCTTATCAAAATGATCCTAAAAAAGAGCTTGTATTGGCCAAGCAAGCAATGTTGTACTTGGAAATGAATAAAATGAATGAACTAAATGAAAAATGCAAGGAATTGGCCGACATCAATGCTGAGGGCTGGCGGCTTCATTATTATCAAGCCTGTGTTGCAGCAACTAAAGGCAGTGTGGATGAAGCTTTGATGTTATTGGAAAAGGCATGTTTCAATGGATTTGTGGCTAAGTCTCAACTTGAGAACCAAAAACAAATGGATATTATTCGGGGTATGGACCAATACAAAATATTAATATTAAAATATTTTACAAACTACACAGCTTACTAAGTATTTTAACTAATTTTATGCTACAAACACCATGAAAAATGAAACAAATTAGCCTCTATGTTCTAATCAGTTTAATGATTTTCTCCAACTTGAATTGCAACTATTCTAAAAAGGCATTTAAAGGAAACAGGTATGTAAAATTTTTCATTTTGGATGAAACAGGGAATCCACTTGAAACAAGCTGTGTTGTGTACAAAGGTTTCCAGAAAGAAACAATCAACCCAATTGTTGGTGGTCCATTCCAAATCCAAATGAAATCTGTAACCACTTTAAGATTCCAAGCTTATAAACAAGACACTTTTTATTCTATCACAATGAAATTCACTGCTTTGGCGGAAAAAACCGATAAAATTATTGTTTATCTATCACCTAAGAATCTCAACAATTCTTTTAGGGTCACCCCATCCTTTGGTGTGGGTCTTGCATACGAACCTCTATTTTTTTTGAGTCCAACAGTTGAAACCCTCGATCCATGTTTGAATAGTAAGCGGGTTTTTGGCCTATTTAAAGGCAGAAATGGAGCTGTAAACCCAGCAGCAGTCGTTCAAAACGCAAACAATAATTTCAGTCAACAAGAAAGTTACCAGCCTAACAGACAGGGTGATTACTTAGGCATGTACGCTGGCTGTTTCAGCAGAACAACCAGTGGCAATTTGACTTTAAAATATATTTGGAACCTCATCAATACTACGATCATCACACTGATTGACGAAGAAGATAGCGATGTAAGAATAGATGTTATGATGGAAGACAATTAATATTCTTTTAAATTTAGGAAAGATTAAGAGTTGATTTTATCTTGATACATTGAAATGTAGAAGCATTGTTAAGCAACTATTGCAAACTAACTTATGAGAAGGTAATCTGATTTTTTAAGATAAACTTGTCACTTTTATGCCACTTAAGGATGATAAAATCCAGCTATGGTTTCAGATTCCTACTTTTCCAAATCTTTAATTTACGAAATAAATGACTATTTTTGTCAATGAATCGAGGTAATATTCGATGGTTTAACGATATTATTTTCAAAAAGGCACCAGCAAATTGTTTGCAGCCTACAAATATTGATAACTAAAAAACTTAAAAATGAAGTATTTAATCATATTGGCAATATTGATTGGAAGCAATGCGGCAAACGCCCAATGGATTCAACTCAACTCAGGCACCAATGTTAGCCTCAATGAAATAATGTTTCCGACAGCCAATATTGGATATGTAGTTGGCAATAAAGGGACTGTTCTTAAAACTTCAGATGGTGGTTCAAATTGGAACAGCTTAAATACTGGATTAAGCGTAAATTTTCATGAACTTTATTTTATCACAGCAAATGAAGGATGGATTGTTGGCGATTCTGGTAGCGTTTGCCATACTGTAAACGAAGGAATCGGATGGGACTGTTCATTTCTCGATTCGGCAAAATATATCAATCTGCATTCCGTATTCGCACTCAACAGCAATACCATTTTAATTGGCGGAAAAATGAACAACATTGATGGGTACTTGGCGAAAACCACAAATGGAGGATCAACGTGGAAAACAGCTAATATGGAAAGATACTTATGGGATGTTGATATTAAGAAAATTGCTATGGTCAATGATACAGTTGGTTATGCTATCAACAGGGGCTATGTGCTAAAAACTTCTGACGGTGGATCAAACTGGCACATTACCGATACGGCATCGGTGCAAGCTGGCAATATGTTTCACGTGTTAGAGGATTTGGCGTTTTTTCCCAATAATGATACCGTGTACACCTGCGGGTGGTACGGAGCTTACTTTGGCAAAACCGTCAATGGGGGAGATATTTGGCAACACAAAAACGACCATCAGAGCTACAATCTAGACTTTTTAAACACGCAAGTTGGCTATATTGGTGGCTGGGGACAAGTTCACAAAACCGTAGATGGCGGAGTTAGCTTTGTTGATGCAAGTGGAGGCAGCAGTGCCTTGTTCGAAGATATTTATTCAATCGATTTTACCGATGAATGGACAGGATACGCCTGTGGAAACAAAGGTAAAATTTTTAAAACAAGCAATGGGGGATCAACCTCTATCCCGCAAATTTCCGATACTAAACAAAGCGTTTTGGTTTATCCAAATCCAACAAGGGGTAAAATTAATTTTTCTGCTATTACTAACGTTCAGTTGACCAACGCAACAGGGAAAATACTTGACGACAGAAAAAATGTTGATTCCATTGACCTTTCCGAACAATCAGCAGGTATTTATTTTATCATACTTACCGACAAAAATGGACAAGTGATTCAACGGAATAAAATCGTGAAAGAATAACTGCGTATTATTGTTGGATCCCTTGCGCATCCGTTTAGTAAATAACAAAATTAATTTTCTAGCTATAAATTAAAGCATTCCTTACCATCTAAGCGAATATAAAATACAAATATTGCTTAAAAAAACAGGCTATTCGTTTGGCGTGAAAGAGAAATACCTCAGAACGAAATTGCGCCATTTTATTTTATAGGGACGCAAGAATAATATACCAAGGTGTAATAAAGCCAAATATTGAAATACATACTTTAGTTAATATGCTGGGAATGTAGTTTTGCTTTCCATCTTGTGTTAAAAGTAGTAAATCTTATAGCTTAACAAAATATTTTGTCTGAGCTTCATCTATAACTTCAGAGATTTAAACCCACATACCAGACCAATTAAAATATGAAAACAAGATCCCATTTGACGAGTTGGGTATCTGATTTAACTTGATAATGTTCAAAATAGGTAGGCATCTTAATTGATCTTCCTTTGTTGTCGGCAATTTTGAAAGAAACTTAAAGTTATAACAACAAATATGCTATTTATTTACAGCCAATTAGTTGCATTATGGGAAAGATAACAAAATCCACAAAACCATTCGACACCAAAAGAAGCATTCAAAATGCATCTAGTAAAGTAATAAGAATTAGAAAATCCACTTTAAATTCTGATGGTAAAACAAATATTAGTATTAACAAACTTGAACGCGTTGGTAAGAGAAGAGCCGGCATTCCCTATGATTCTATTGAAGCTATCAGTAGAAGAATTAATAATCCTGTTAAATCTGTCTTAGCGATTGTAGGAATCCCTCAAACTACATGCAACAAAAATAAAAGCGAACTCTCATTATTGGATAGCAGAGATAGTGAATTAGTAATTTTAATTAATGAATTGATTGATTATGGACTGGAAGTCTTTAATAATGAGGAAGAATAATTTCAACGTTGGTTGAAGAAATCTAATTTATCAATTGGTGGAAATTCACCAGAAAGTTTGCTTGATACCATCACAATAATTAATGAAGTTAAATTTAGTCTAAATCCATTGGAATTCGGAAATCTTGCCTAATGATCGTATTTAGGATTGAAAGACAAAAGCATTTAGAAACTACTTTAACAGGGATTGGAGCATCAATGGTAGAAGGTTATCGTTGGAACAGTATCTGCACAAAAATAGTATATACTTCCGAAAGCAGAGCACTATCCACGCTTGAGGTTTCAGTTCATTTGGATAGCAGTGAAGATTTACCTAATGATCGATATTAAGTTGAAATTGAAGTCCCTGATGAAATTATACTTCAAGAGGTAAATTTGGAAGACTTACCTGAAGGTTGGGATTCTAAACCTCCAATTTTAATTACTCAAACCATCGGTGATGACTTTGTAAATTACAACGAAGCAGCAATTCTAAAAGTTCCAAGTAGTATTGTACCACAAGAATTCAATTATATGATAAATCCAAACCATCGAGATGCGTCCAAGATAAAAGTGCTCAGCACTGCAAAAATGATGTTTGACACAAGATTAAAAAGCTGAAAAAGTTGAAGTTTTAGTAAGTTGAAACTTTAAACATATCTTAAATCTTGACTGAATAAAAAGTTACAATATGGTAAATACGAGACTTGGTTATTCAATCATAGAAATTAGAAAACCTAAAGACCTTGTAAATTATGGAAACGACTATTAAAGTAAAACAGTTTGACGCTGTGAAAATGATGAGAGACAGAAGAAATAAAATAAGTTCTGAAACTCCAAATATGACATTTGACGAACTGAAAGCATTTATCAAACAACAACTTTCATAGGGCAAAGCTAAGCTGGTAGGAGACTAGAAAGGGTTATAGAAAGCACAAAACACAATAACCTGATTTCCGTTTTGTGCCAACCAAAAGTATTGAAACGTGCAGGGCGAATAGAAGTGTACCCATAAAAATTGAAAAGATTCAAACTAACCTCTAATTGAATCCCACAAATTCATTTCACAATTGAGCCAACAATTAGTATTGGTGTCAAGTCAGGTCGGACCTACTAGAGCAAACCGAAAACCACATAAACGAATAAGGCTAGTATCATTATCGTAAACTTTGCATTCAAAATGACAGCAAGCCTCAATCTAAGTGTGGCAAGGAATACAGCATTGCATTTAACCTGCCTACAACTTTGGGAAGTTGATGATGTATCTCAATCTGCGCACAAATGGATCATTGATATTGGCTTTGGCATTGGTTGAAAGCATGATGAAAATGGGTGAATCTTCAATAAGCTGTAATAAATGTTCCATCTCGGTAGTCCTGAATTGAGTTCCTGAGGTTTTCATCTTTCCTCTTTGTCCAAAAATAGCATCTGCCTCATCAAACAAAAGAATGGCTCCTTTCTCCTCCATTTTATGGAAAATATGCTCCAAATTCTTTTCTGTCTCGCCGGCAAACTTTGAAATGACATCCTGAAGCCTGATAGCAAATACCGGCATGTTCATTTCCTTTCCCAATAGCGCAGCAACATGATGTTTCTCAGAATTGGCAGGACCGTGCAGCAACACAACTTGCTTACCTGGCTTCTTCATCCCTCCCAGTTTTGCTGAGTAGGAGGCTTCAATCCAAGTGCGCATTTCATCCAACTGAACCATCGTTTCATCACTCAATTTCAGAGATTTCCATGTCTTTTGACTTGCAATAGGTTTAGGCGTTATTTCATTCATGATTCAGGAATTGATCTTATACAATTGATGCCCCAAATTAGAACATTCTTTCTTCCTAATCCAGAAAATTCGCTCAGTTAACTTTGATCTTGTAGTTTGTAATTTGATTCTCCTTAAACAAGCTAATTTCTTATCTTCCATCATTTATATTTACATTTGATTTAAACTCTGCAGATTTCATGAAATATACCTTTTACCTCATCTCAATCACCTTTATTACAGTATCGAGTATTACTTGTAGCGTCCAAAAACGTGCTGATCAAATAAAAATGCTGTTTGGGCAAAAATGGATCCTGTATGAACTCAATGGCAAATCAATTTCAGAAATAACAGGCCTTCAAAACCAGGCATTTATACAGTTTGAGCAGAATGAAAATAAAGTAAGCGGCAACGGATCTTGCAACAACTTCTTTGGAACCTTGACCTTGAAGGAGAATCAAGGTATTCAGATATCTAAGCTCGGGGCAACACGCATGTTTTGCGAACAAATGCAAATCGAAGTTGAATTGATGACTACATTGGAAAACACTGTCAGCTACTCCATTGCCAATGAACAACTTACGATGATCTCCAACGAAAAAACAAAATCATTGCGATTCGAACTAGAATCAAAAACCAAGAAATAACTCCATCATAAATATATGTCGCAATCACTTTTCTCACCAGATGAAATACTTCAATATCAACGGCATTTTGTGCTAGATGGGTTTGGTGAAAAAGCTCAGGCCAAACTTAAATCCTCGCGTATATTGGTTGTGGGTGCAGGTGGGCTGGGATGTCCCGCTTTATTATATCTGGCTGCCGCTGGGGTTGGCAACATCGGCATCATCGACTTTGACATTGTGGAAGCCAGCAATTTGCACCGTCAAATATTATACGGGGTAAAAGATATTGGGCAGTTAAAGGTGGACATAGCCTTTAATAGACTTACTGATCTGAATCCTAATATTGAAATTACAAGATTTCCTTTGCGATTGACTGCTCAAAATGCGCTTGATATCTTTTCTAAGTTTGATTTGGTGCTGGATGGAAGTGATAACTTTCCAACTCGTTATTTGGTAAATGATGCCTGTCTAATTCTAAAAATACCCCTTATTTATGGAAGTATCTCCCAATACGAAGGGCATATTTCTGTCTTTAATTATTCATACCCTGATGGATCAAATGGACCAAATTACAGAGACCTATTCCCTACTCCTCCAATGGAATCCCTCGTTAATAATTGCGCCACAGCAGGTGTTCTGGGAGTATTGCCCGGCATCATTGGAGCAATGCAAGCCAATGAAGCGATTAAGTTACTTGCTGGCATTGGAGAGCTATTAGCAGGTCGCCTGCACGTTTTGGATGCACTTACCCTTCAGAGCAGAACATTGAAGATCAACAAAATATTTCCCGAATCAAGTATCATTGAACTCATTGATTACGAACAATTTTGCAATGCTGAATCAATAGCTGTTCCATCAATTTCTGCTGAAACATTTCATGAATGGCAAAAAAACAAGTTTGGTTTTCAACTGATTGATGTTCGTGAGCCCGCTGAATATGAAGCCAACAATATCGGTGGAATCCTTATTCCTATGAATTCGATCAAAGATAGAATCACAGAAATTCAACGTGATAAGACCTTGGTGATTCATTGTGAAACAGGTGCACGCAGTTTGCAGGCAGTCAAAGTCCTAATACGCGACTATGGATTTGCAGATACATATTACTTGGACGGAGGAATCAAAGGATTGAAATACTATGAGTCCAATCAATCCATTTCACGGTAATCCATTGGCTCGTCTGGCTCAACGGCACGATGTTCATCTTCCGATTTTAAGTTTTGTTCAACTAGAGTCCACGCGTCCGTTTTGGTGGTTTGCATCCAAACTCTTCCGGATTTTCGATAGACTTGAACATCTGCTCCCGTAATTTCATGAAATGACTTTTCAAAATCGGAAACCTTTACATCACCTGTAATCATCAGTTCTCCTTGATCAAAGTTCGCATTCACTTCACCAATGGTTTTGGTAAGTGGCAATGCATTTGCGGGAATATGCGCCACTTTGGATTGGCTTGCACCCCCATAAAATTCCAATTTCAAGTAAGGATATAAAGCGTGAAATCCATCTTGAATTGATTGAAAAGTTTGGTCTTTACTTAAAGCTATTTTCATCTCTTTGTTGTTATTATATCAATTTTTCTATCAGTTAAAGTTAAGGCTTTCTGAATTAATTTGACAATCATTTTACTTTTAATTTGACCTTGCACGATAAATAAAGCGTCCTACTAAAATTGTTTAATCTGTAAATATCCCCCTTAAGATTAAAAATCCTCATCCAAGAAACGAATAAGAGAGAATTACTCATAAAACGCTTATCTTGTTTACCAAAGACGCGTAAAATGAAACTACTAACTGAAATACTAATCGGATTTATAGCATTTGAGCATCTGGGTTTCTTGTGGCTTGAAATGTTTGCCTGGGAAACAAGCGGCAAAAAAATATTCAAAGGTGCATTTCCCCCTGAACTCTTCAAACCAACCAGATTTATGGCAGCCAATCAGGGATTATACAACGGATTCTTGGCAGCGGGCCTTATTTGGTGCTTGATAATTGAAAATGCCGAATGGCAAGCGAATGTTGGCATATTCATTCTTGGCTGCATCATTGTAGCTGGAATATTTGGAGCCTTCACCGTGTCGAAGAGAATTTTTTATATCCAAGCCTTGCCCGCTATCATTGCATTAGCCCTCCTATTATACCAAGCCTAGTCCTTAGTATTCTGTTCAAAATTCCACGCTTGCTGTTGAATTTCATTTTGAAAGGTCCAGGCAACAATCCGACTTATTTTATGTCCTTGCGACATCTCGATGGTCTTGAACTCAAATACGCCAACCTGATCCAAAGATTTATAAATACTTTTGAGGTTATCTGCCTTAGATACCAGACAGGTAAACCAAAGCACTTCCAGTGGATAAAATTTACTTTCATGAATCATTCTATTGACAAAAACGATTTCACCTCCCTCAGTCCAAAGCTCTGAACTTTGACCTCCATGATTCAGAATGGGTTTGGATATTTTCCTTTTTGTCAAATTGGAAATCTTTCGAATGCTGCTTTTTAGAGCTTCTGCTTCATTGGCATGAAATGGTGGATTACAAATGGTAAAACTGAAACGGTCTTCGTGTTGAATGATGTGTTTGAATACATAACTGGGATCAAGCTGCTGCTGAAAACTGATTGCCTCTTTCAAAGATTCATTTTGAGTTACAATTTTTACACAATTGTCGATGGCCTTTTCATCAATATCAGTTGCTACAAAACTCCAATCATAAAGAGAATGACCCAATATTGGATAAATACAGTTGGAACCAACACCAATGTCCAAGCCCACTACTCCATTTCCTTTTGGCACTTTGCCATGGTTATTAAGTGCCAAAAGATCGGCAACATAATGGATATAATCTGCCCTGCCAGGTATGGGTGGACACAAATAATTGTTGGGAATATCCCATTCTCGTATATTATAATAGCTCGCCAACAAGGCCTTATTCAGGGACTTAACGGACTTCGGATTGCTAAAATCTAATGTTTCAATGCCATGTGTATTGATAAAAATATGCTCCACCAATTCTGGATGATTTTTGATCAAGAGTTCAAAATCGTATCTCTGACGATGTATATTTCGTGGATGTAAGCTCTGCTTTTCTCCGATTGATTTTTCCTTTGGGTCTTTCATGTTGATACAAAGATATTGTTCTTCAATACGAATGAATCAACTAATTCGATAATCGGTTTAATCAAGTGAATTTGGAGAGATATTATTTCATTTTAAGTCTGGATTTTGACTATATGACTATATTGTGTCCAATATGAAATTAAAAGAAATTCATCCAGAAATCCAGAAAGCAGAAACAATTGAGCGTGACTTTTATCTGTCACCCTATTGGTTCGAAGCCTCGAAGGAAAAGATTTTCGCTGATTCTTGGCAATATGTAGGCCACAGCAATCAACTCGATGGAAAAGGAACTGCAAGCCCAGTCAATTTATTGGAAGGCTACTTGAATGAGCCTCTTGTACTAACCCGTGACAATGATGAAAATTTGCACTGTCTTTCAAATGTTTGCACCCATAGGGGAAATCTTTTGGTTTATGAGCCATGCAGTAAACTCAGGCAATTGACGTGTAAGTATCACGGCAGATCCTTTGACTTGGATGGTCAATTTAAGTTTATGCCAGAATTCAAAGAAGTTGAAAATTTTCCTCGGCCTTGTGAAGATCTGGAGCAATTGCCCTTGGCCAATTGGGGACCAATATTGTTTACCCGCTTAACTGGAAATCATTCGTTTGCTTCTTATTTTCATGAAATGATGGAGCGGATGCATTGGTTCGATATGAGCAAATTGAAATACAATCCTCAAAAACATCAGAGCTTTGAAGTCAATGCAAATTGGGCATTGTATTGTGAAAATTACTTGGAAGGTTTTCACATTCCTTTTGTACACAAAGACTTGAATGAGGTTCTAGATTTCAATCAATATGAAACCATATTGTTTTCATATTCTAATCTCCAATTGGGAATTGCCAAAGAGGGAGATTCAATATTTGACTTACCAACAAATTCAGCAGAATACGGAAAGCAGGTAGCTGCATATTATTTTTGGGTTTTCCCCAATATGATGTTCAACTTTTACCCTTGGGGTTTATCACTTAACATTGTTGAGCCAACTTCGGAATCAAGTTGCCGGGTCCAATTTTTGAATTTTAGTTTTAAGAATGGCACTACTTCCGGGGGAGCAGGAGGAGATTTGGACACGGTCGAAGCCGAGGATGAAGAAATCGTTCAGATGGTTCAAAAGGGCATTCGTTCAAGATTCTACAATACGGGACGGTATGCACCAAAGCGAGAACAAGGTACACATCACTTCCACCGACTATTGGTAAAAGCATTGAACTGTTAAATTACACAGTATTCTTTTTGGACATCTTTGATTTGACTAAAGCAAATAGAATTGGCAGTAGTGATGCAAAAATAACCCCAAGAATTACCAAGCTAAAATTATGCTTTACAAATTCATTGTTTGCAAATACGTAGCCTGCTGTGCAAAATATACCAACCCAAAGTGAGTTAGCAACCAAGCAAAACAGAATGAATCGTCCGTAATTCATTTGGCCTGCGCCCGCAACGAATGGGGCAAATGTGCGCACTATTGGAACAAATCTGGCAAATATGATTGCCTTACCACCATGCTTTTCAAAAAAAGCTTCCGTTTGATTCAAATACTTTTTGTTGATCACTTTGCTGTTCGAATCGGTAAGCTTTCCACCGACGAACTTCCCAACAAAGTAATTCACGTTATCGCCCAGCATAGCGGCCAAGAAAATACCCGGTGCCAATATTTCTATCTTCAATGCTCCTGTAGCGCATATTGCACCAGCAGCAAAAAGAAGCGAATCTCCAGGCAATAATGGCATAATGACTAGTCCAGTTTCACAAAATATGATACCGAATATGATAATATATGTAAAATCGTTATATTGAGCAGTAAGATCCAGAAGATGCTTATCAATATGCAATATAAAATCAATCAACTGTTTGATGTAATCCATTAGCTGGCTTCAATTGGGGTTTCTAATTCGCCTTCCCACCTTGCTATAACAGCAGTGGCCAGACAGTTTCCGATGACATTGACAGAAGTACGTGCCATATCCATCAATTCATCAATTCCGAGTATTATAAATATAGGCTCAACAGGTAATCCAAAAGATGCTGCTGTTCCTAATAAGATCACCAAACTTGCCCTGGGGACGCCCGCAACACCTTTACTTGTTAGCATCAGGGTCAAAACAATTGAAAGTTGCTGGATCCAACTGAGTTCGATTTTTGCAGCTTGAGCTACAAAAATGGTTGCAAGACTCAAATATAGAGTGGTTCCGTCCAAGTTAAAACTGTAACCCATTGGCATCACGAACGAAACAATTTTCCTGGGCACTCCAAATTTTTCCATAGCGGACATTGCTTTTGGCAATGCGGATTCCGAACTTGTGGTAGCAAAGGCAATAGATACGGGCTCAGCTATCGCCTTGATAAATCGAATTACATCAATTCTGCAGAATAACGCAATTGGCAATAATACTAAAACCAAAAAGGCGAACAATGCAAGATAAAGCGTCGTTAACAGCTGAAACAAATTTCCGAGCACTCCTATTCCCATATGCCCCACCGTATATGCTATCGCTGCACCCACACCAAATGGTGCAAATCGCATGATGATTTTCGTGAAATTGAACATGGTTTCAGACAAAGCTTCAGTAAATGCCAGCATTGGTCTTTTGTGCTTTTCACTCAATTGAGCCACGCCAATACCAAATAGAATTGAAAACAAAACAATTTGCAAAATTTGTCCTTCCGCAATTGATTTTGCTATGTTATCAGGGAATATATGAAGAATTACATCTTCGGTAGTTTGCTGTGTAACTGTAGGAAGTTCTTCGTGCATGCCGGCAGGCAAATCGATTCCCACCCCCGCTTTGGAAATATTAATTGCCAACAATCCAATTCCAAGCGCAATGGTCGTGACTACTTCAAAATAAAGCAATGATTTCCAACCCATTCTGCCAACTTGTTTCAAACTAGAATGTCCAGCAATTCCCATAACCAAAGTGCCAAATAACAAAGGAGCGATGATGGTTTTAATCAATTTCAAGAAAATCTTGCTAACAACTTTGAGATGAACCCCAATTTCAGGAAAGTCATGTCCTATTTCAGCACCAATTAGCATTGAAATCAAAATCCATGTTGTCAATGAATTCTTATAATAGCCATAAACACACATCAAGGTCAGTAACACATACCGAGTTACCATAAGCAAGGATGCGTTTATACTCCACCACAAGTTAGAGTTACCCACATGCAGCAAGGAAACAATCGCCAAGATTGCTATAATTATCAAACTAAATGATGCAGGAAGTTTTGGCTTTTTATTCATAAATTAAAGATACTATAAGAATCTATACCCGGTATAAGCCTTTTAGTTGTTCGCTTGCTTTTCGTGAAATATTTATCGGAACCGTTTCTACTGAAACGTTGGTAAGTTCCAATCCAAAATCCTTCTCCGGAGGCAATGAAACTGACTTTACCAAACGATACAACCTGATTATCAATTGATCCAGAGGACTGATCTTATCATCTACTGAAACTCTACTGTTTATAAGATAAAATTTAAAATCCGCAGGAATTTTATACTTTCTTAAGGATGGATAACGAGTAATACCGTCTACTTCACCGTCTTGAACCATTTGCTCATAGATATGATTTAAAACCAAGTTTATTTTATGCTCAACCTTAAAACCAAATCGAATTGTGACAAAAAATGCGGTGCCTGGAATGATTGTATCAACAGAGTAATTTCTTTCGAAAGGGTCATTTACTATTTCCATGTGTACAAACCAATAAACGTCAGCTCGTTTTGGCTTCTTTCTGAATATTGAATAGACTATATTGCTATCGAGCATACCCCTTTGTGATGAAGTGGACATAAACACCAGATTGGTAGCTTCTCTTGCAATGGTATCATCACCTTGAAGTGCATTTAGCTTATCCTTGATATCAACAATAGCAGTAAATTCAGTATGTTTAACTCTCAGAGCTCTTGCTTTCATCAGCACAAACATGACAATGAAGAAGAAGCCAGCTATCATGAAACTGAACCAACCACCATGTAAAAACTTATGCGCATTGGACCAGAAGAAAATTATTTCAATCGTAAAATAAGTTAGGATAAAAGCTCCAATAAAAAACTTGTTGTTATTTCGTTTTCGATAAAACATTGCCATCAAGGTAGTTGTCATCAACATGTCCAATGTGATAGCCAAACCGTAAGCAGCTTCCATATTGGTTGATTCCCTGAAAATTAAAACAACAGTTATACAACCTGCAAGCAACATCCAGTTCACAAATGGTATGTATATCTGCCCCATCATCTGAGTAGGATAATTAACCTTCAAATTGGGCATTAACCTCAATTTCATGGCTTCATTGATCAAAGTAAATGAACCACTAATTAGAGCTTGTGAGGCAATAATTGCCGCCATTGCTGCTATAACAATTGCAAAGGGCAAGAATGACTTAGATATCATTGCATAGAATATACTCACATCAGGATTCCAAACATTACCACTATTTTCGTGAAGCAGGAATGCACCTTGTCCAAAATAACTCAGCACCAGACATATTTTTACAAAAACCCAGCTGATTCTGATATTGTGCTTTCCACAATGCCCTAAATCACTGTAAAGTGCTTCCGCACCCGTAGTGCAAAGGAAAACACCACCTAAGAGCAAAAAACCTTTTGGGTACAATAACAACAAACTAATACCATAATAAGGATTCAATGCTGCCAAAACAGAAGGATATTCAATGATATATTTCACGCCAAAAAATGCCATCATTCCGAACCAAAGCATCATGATAGGTCCAAATGTCCTACCTACAACGTTAGTTCCAAACTGTTGAAAAGAAAAAAGCACAATTAGAATCACAATGACTATGGGCATAGTTTGAATCCCTGGATACAGCACATCCAAACCTTCAATTGCTGAACTTATGGAAATACTTGGAGTCAAAAATCCATCAGCCATTAGGGTACTACAACCAATTATTGCTATAAATATCATCCAATTCTTGCGCTTGCGTCTGACGAGGGCGTACAAACTAAATATTCCACCTTCACCTTTATTGTCAATATTCAAGGCCAATCGAACATACTTAACCGTGGTTATTAAAGTTAATGTCCAAAAGATGCATGAAATAGCACCAAGCACCAATTGTTCATCAACTACGTGACCGCCAACGATGGCTTTTAGAGCATAAAGTGGCGAAGTGCCAATGTCTCCAAAAATAATGCCCAGTGCCACCAAAACCCCTGCAACACTCAATGAGTGACCGACTTCATGTTGTCTTGCCATCAGATAGAAATAATGTTATGATTAGTAAATTCAGACATATTTTTAAGATTCTCGGGTGCTTGATTTTACTTTGCTCACAATAATCGTGTACAGCACAGGAAGTAAAAATATCAACAAACAAGAAATTGACAATATCCATTCTGATTGTTCTGACTCCATCCATTGACAAAAGTAGCTATCTTCAGGCATAAAATAACAAGGCAAACTAGCCGATAATTTTAAACCCAGAATTCCAATTACAATAAAGGCAACGGACTCTAGGAAGTGAAAAGTCTCCATCAATTTTATGAAATATTGAGCAACAAAACGCATGGCCAAAATACCGATAAAAACACCAATGCAAATCAGAACGATATTCTTGGTGAATGCCACAGCTGCAAATACGTTATCAACCGAGAAAGCCAAATCCATAATTTCTATCATGGCTACAGTGTACCAAAACTTACCCAAAGAGTTCTTAAATCCTGCTGTCGCCTTTTTAAATGGAGAAAACAAGACAGAAAAAACTCCACTAAGCGGCAAAATCAAGTATTTTCTAAAAAAACCAGGCATTTCGACGAAAGTATCATCTTCGATGGTTTTGGTTTGCTTGGAAATAAAATAATGGATGCACAAATAAAGAAGATACAACCCACCAAGCACTTTTAACCACCAAACCTTAACAAGCAATGATGCAAATAGCAAAGCCAATCCTCTAAAAAAATAAGCGCCGAGCAGTCCATATTTTAAGGCTTTGGGGCGCTGCTCTTTTGGCAAATCCATAGCCATTGTAGCAAGTACAGCTGCATTGTCTATTGAAAGAAGACTCTCAATAATTACGAGATTAAGTACAACTAAGCCATCGGCATATAAATCCATTGCAAAACAATCAGTAATTGTGCCGCAAAAGTAATGGAATTCGCTAATAATAACCCAAAATTATTCATTCACTATTAGAAATGGAATCGCAATCGTTAAGTGCCTCTGAATCAGAATACTGAAAGAAAACCTATTCTACCTTCAAGCACCAAACAAATGCTGCAAACGATCAATGAAGTTATTATCAGTAGAAAAATACCTTAAGTTGATCTATCTAAGTCAGGATAGTTTGTTGCACCCGAAAGTTAATAATACATTTGAGATAATTATTATGTACAAATACGTAGCAGAAGGAATCTCACAAGCAATTGGACAACTTCGGGCAAATTTGCTCAGGAGTATACTTTCATTAATGGGAATTTCCATCGGCATATTCTGTATTATAACTGTTAAATCTTCAGTTGATTCTTTGGAAGCAAACATCAGGGAAAGTTTTGACAAACTGGGCCAAGATGTGCTGTATCTCTCCAAAATGCCCTGGAATGAAGATCCTTTTACGAACTACTGGAAATATATGCGCAGGCCCAATCCTTCTTTCAAAGATTACCAGCTGATAAAGGACAAAGTACCATCAGCAGCCTATGCGTCATTCGCAACATTTGAAGGAAATCGAATCGCAAAATCAGGTTCCAATTCAGTGGAAGGAGCTTTTTTGGTCGGATGTACAGAAGAATACACCAAAGTGTTTAACCTTGAATGCAGTGATGGAAGGTTTTTTAACATGGCTGAATACAATAATGGTGTTTATTGCTGTGCTGTTGGAACCCAAGTAGCAAATAGTCTATTTCCCACATTAGATCCAATTGACAGATATATTATAGTGGGTGGACATAAACTCAGAATTACGGGTGTCATAAAAAAATCAGGGAATGCAATCATCAATCCATTGAATTTTGACAATTGCATTCTAATGCCTTTCACTTTGATGAAAAAGATAAGTAACTTGAATCCCAATAGCATGTTCTCAAATACTTCAGTCAACATAAAAGCGGCTGAGGGAGTAAGTTTGGATATGCTTAAAGATGACATCATAGCCGTTTTGAGGGGAAAGCATCGATTACATCCAAGTGAAGGCAATGACTTCTCCTTGAATGAAATTAGTATTTTGGATGACTTGATAAGCAGCTTTTTTGGCATTTTAAACGCTGTAGGATTTATAATTGGTGGGTTTTCAATTCTTGTAGGTATGTTCAGTGTTGCCAATATTATGTTCGTTTCAGTCAAAGAACGCACCAATATCATTGGCATAAAAAAAGCACTTGGAGCGCCTCGCAAAGTGATCATTCTGGAATTCCTTATTGAAGCAATCGTATTATGCATTTTGGGTGGAATCCTTGGCTTGATTCTTGTATTTTTGATGGTATCAATTATCAATACCTTCATCGATTTTGAAATATTCTTATCTGTTAAAAATATCGTTTTTGGTTTAATAACCAGTGCGCTTATAGGAATATTAGCAGGTTTATTGCCAGCAATTCAGGCATCGAAACTCGATCCAGTTGAGGCCATTAGGCAGTAATTTCCGTTTCAGATAGTTTTCCTCCATTTGTCGAATTGCAACAATTCTTTTCCATTTTTTTAATCTTGGATCAATTTTTGATTATTAGATATTGTATTATGTCTCAAAACGAGGCAATTTGGTATTAATTTCAATTGTTTTCCATGAAATATATCTCTTACAGATCCTGTAGATCCTGTTTGATAGTTTGCTTGTTGATTCTGGGAACAACTTCGGTCATTGCTGAAGGATCTATCGATTTAATCAAATATGTCGGGAAAAGACCATTTTACAATGCAGAGCAACAACAACAAATCAAAGTATATGCAGCAGCAGGTGAGTTTATCAACTTTGGTGCAAGTCACGTAGGAATTACAAATGGCTTCATAAAAATTTATAGACCCAACGGTAGCTTATTTGCTATCTATGACAACACAGGAAACAATGTCGGACTTGCAATTATAAATAATAGCGTTGAGGAAGCCAATGGGCCTAATGGTGGGGGAATTACCAATGGATTGGGTTACACACCTGGAATAGTAAATGTTGGAGCAAATGAAGCTGGAGTTTGGACATTTGAATTGGGTTATCCTACTTATACAAAAACTACTTTCAAAAATCTAGAAATTGGCCAAGCATGGACACGGGCAATAGACCAGCCAATCAATCGAAGAGTCGTACTGAGTTGGGATATTACTGTTTCCAAAAATGCAGGAGGAAATAACGGAGGAATTCTTCAGTCAGGTCGTGTTTTCTCAAACGAGTACATCAGCATAGTCAACGAAAATGCAAATTTCACCTCACCAAAGTTTTACATACTGAGTAAGGCGGGATATTTGTACTTGGTAGAATTTTATGATACAGATCCTTGGGGCTTCCCTCTTGCCTCCAACAACGTAGGTTTGGTAGATCAAAATAAAAAACCAATATATAAATCATTAAAACAAATTGATTACAAAAGATCATCAGATATCACCAACCTCACTGGATCACCAAATTTTCTCTATGACCCACAGGCTAAGGATGACGATCTATTCATAAACAACAAAGTTTTCTTCAATATGCCTGACAACTCAATGCCTTCAGAGGCTTTGATGACAGATATATTCAATAAAGAAACTTATGAAACTTGGTTGATTACACCACCAATCCAAAATGGTCCAAGTATTGAAAAAATAGATTTTACGCCTGGGGATATCAATGGAAATGGATGTCCACCTGGCTTCGTAAAAGAGGGCGATGGTGGATACTTTACAGTTAAGTTCAATGCTTCAGGAAACCTGTTTATAGAACTGGACTTAAATAATAACGGCACCTACGGTGATCCATTGGATCAAACCCTATTCAAAAATGTCGATTCTGGGTTGGATACCATCTTTTGGGATGGGAAACTCGGCAATGGTTTAATTGTTTCTGCACAGAAAAATTTCATTGTAAAGTATAAGGCAACATTGCGAACGGGAGAAATACACGTATTATTAGCAGACATCGAAAACAACCCAAATGGAGTTGCAATTACCAGACTAAACGGCCCCAATAGCCCCTATAATCAATTTTACTATGACCATTCTCCTCTCAACGGTGGAGTAAGTGGTGGCGGTACACCTGGTAATCCAAAACTTACTTCATTACCGTATAAATATTCTAAAAACTTTGGTAACGAACGCTTGCTTGACTATTGGTCATATGTAGATGTCTCCTCCTCAGGAGTTGTGGCGTACGACATCTATAAGGAATGTTTGCACCTTTATCCAGATACGGATGGCGATGGAATCACGGACAACTTAGATCTGGATGATGACAATGATGGCATTGCGGATTACCTAGAATTTTGTCCACCAAATGGAGAATTTGCTTGCTTACCAGGCATGAAAGACCCAAGCCACGATGAGGATGGAGATTATATTCTCAATTATCAGGATGCAAATGATCCAGCTATCAATAATAATTGTAGTGATGCAAATGGCGATGGAATATGTGATATTATTTCTTTTGTTTATGACCTTGATAGAGATGGCGTTCCTAATCATCTTGACCTGGATAGTGACAACGATGGCAAACCTGATAGTTATGAGTCAGGGTATAAAGCACCTGATGTCAATCAAGATGGAGTAATTGATACAAGTCCGGGAGCTTTTGGAACCAATGGATTCTACATTGCTCTATCAACCAACCCAAATACGCAAACTGCAAAAGCCATCATGAAGCCATGCGATGATGACAATGACGGTGTCCCAGATCATGATGATCGTGACAGTGATAATGATGGAATATTTGATGTTTTTGAAAATGGCTTCCCAATGAATGATGGGAATAGTGATGGTGGGATGGATGACGGTACCGGATTTGTACCTACAGTTGATAAAAATGGGTACTTGCCCTTTATCAATCCAACATTTACGGGATTTGGAATTCCCAAACCTCCTGACAAGGATATGGACGGAAAGCCTGATTATATTGACTTGGATAGTGATAATGATGGTTTGAATGATATAGCTGAAAGGCTTGGGCTCGATCCTGATAATGATGGTATTACTGGAATTGGCGTATTGATTGTAAACGAATTCGGAATTCCAATCTTAGATGCAAATGGCAACCCACTGACCAGCACTTCAATAGTGGTTGATTCAGATGGAGATGGAATGCCAGATTATCTGGATCTTGATTCGGACGGTGATGGCTTATTTGATGTTTTCGAGAATCAATTTCCAGATCCTGATCAAGATGGTTTATTGGGCTTATCATTGGTGCTCATTAATATCAAAGGACAGCCAATTCAAAGTGCAGATGGCACTCCTATACTCTCTTCATCTACTCCAATAGACTCTGATGGGGATGGAATCCCTAATTATCGTGACTTGGACAGTGATGGTGACATGATAGCAGATATTCTTGAATGTCCAACTGGGGTTCCTTGTATCGATACTGATGGTGATGGAGTACCAAATATTTTTGATTTGGATAGTGACAATGATGGGATCTTTGATATTTGCGAGTATGGATATTGCAAGGAAGATCTGAATAATGACGGAATGTTTGATGGGAATGTTAGTATTCCTCCAGGTATTGGAATCAATGGTTTTCCTACTAAAATAGATCCAAGCCTTACAGGATCACCTTACCCAGTTCGTATGGATACCGATAAAGATGGTTATCCAGATGAAGCTGATTTAGATAGTGACAATGATGGATTGCATGACGTAGCCGAAAATGGAGGCCCAGATGCTGACGGAAACGGATTTGTCGGAACTGGCGTTCCTCCAGTAAATGGAATGGGCGTTCCACAAATTATTGTAAATGGAATACCATTCAAAAGCACTTCGGTTGCTTTAGATAAAGACAATGATGGGATTCCAAACAAAAATGATTTGGATAGCGACAATGACGGAACTGAAGATGTAACAGAAGGTTACTTCCCTGACCCGGATGATGATGGGATGATAGGTGATCAGAATACCAACTACAATGGACTTGGCCAAGCAATTGATGGACCGATTGTATTATGTGGATCATTTGGTGCAGATACTGATGTTGATGGTGTGTTTGATGCCTTTGATTTAGATAGTGACAATGATGGAATATTTGATATTGTTGAAAACAAACTCAATCAATACGATAGCAATTATGACGGAATGATAGATGATGGATTTGGGAATCCACCAATAGTTGGAGATAATGGAATTGCTGATATAATTGATCCCATTTATACAGGAATACCAATTCCTTTTACCCCAGACTTTGATAATGATGCATTCCCTGACTATGTAGATTCAGACAGTGACAATGACGGAATTCATGATGTGACAGAATTTGTTTTTCCTGATCCTGATAACGATGGATATATTGGAACTTCTCCATTAACTGTCAATATATGCGGAGTTCCACTTGCGGATGTGAATGGAACATTTCCACCCCACGCTTACTTACCAAAAGACAGTGACGGTGATGGCATACCAAATTATAATGATTATGACTCAGATGGTGATGGCATTCCTGATGTCATTGAAGCAGGATTTAAAGACCCTGATGGCGATGGAATTGTAGGAATTGGTTATATCATAATTGACTCAAATGGCAAACCCATTGAAGATGCAAATGGAAACCCATTGACTTCAACTTCATTCCCGTTTGATTCTGATAATGACGGTATAGGAAACTTTCTGGATTGGGACTCTGATGGCGATGGTATATTAGATAAAGATGAATGTCCTAGTGGAATTCCGTGCCCAGATAAAGATGCCGATGGTATCACTGATTTATTTGACCTTGATAGCGACAATGATGGAATTTCAGATCTCGCCGAAAATTGTCTCTATCAATTCGACAGCAATAATGATGGAGTTCTAGATAACGGATCATTAGCTTCCATTGTTGACATGAATGGAATTCCTAATTATGTATTCAATACGTGGATGAACGGAATTCCTCCAGCACCTAAAGATTTTGACAAAGATGGTGTTCCAGATTTTTACGATTTAGACAGCGATAACGATGGAATATTTGATACATCCGAATCAGGCTTAAACGATCCCGATAATGATGGAATTATAGGCTCTGGCATTCCAATAGTCAATCCTAATGGGCAACCAATTACTGACGGAAGTGGAAATACATTGGTCTTCGGCACAAAGCCATTTGATACGGATCAAGATGGAATGATCGATCAAAATGATCTTGATAGTGATGGCGATGGAATCAATGACACAAATGAAGGTGGAATAGATGATCCGGATGGAGATGGAATTGCTGGTAATGGCAATCCAACTTTCAATGCGGATGGAACTCCTATATTCGATGGTGATGGAAATCCTATAGGGGTCACTTCAAATCCTCCTGACTTTGATGGTGATGGAATACCTGACTACCAGGACACTGATACCGACAATGACGGAATTGATGATGGCAGTGAATGTCCTGGAGGATTTCCTTGTCCTGATACAGATGGCGATGGCAACCCTGATGGCAAGGATTTGGATGCTGATGGTGACGGGATACCTGATAATACGGAATGCGCGGGTGGCGCTCCTTGTCCTGATGGTGACGGAGATGGCATTCCTGAATGGATTGACTTCAATTGCAATGGAAGCTGGATTCCAAACATCTCAGGAACCCAAGATTTCATACAAATATGTCAAGGCATTGACTTAACCTTATCGGCAATCAATACAATTCCTGTACCAGGTAATATCATTTACAAGTGGACAGGCCCTGCTCAATATCAATTTGTTGACACAACGATAGCCGCAGGTCCATTCAACGCTTTTGTTCCAAATTTTGGTGAAGCTTTTGAAGGCTATTATTATTTGACTCTAATTACGGAAAAAGGATGTGTGGCTGGCCCAACTCAGGTGTATGTAAACTTCGGCGTGCAACCAGATCCTCCAATTGCTGAAGTAGAACAAAGCACTTTGTGCATCGGAAATGACATGGTATTTAATACCGATCCAGTAGGAGGATTGGATGTTAGCTACCAATGGTACCAATTGGACCCGTCTGGCAATCCAATTCTGTTCAGTAATCAAACATTTCCTACTTTAATAGTTCCATCCACCATTAAAGGTGCAACCCCATTCTATTTTGTGGAGGTAAATGTGGACGGCTGCAAATCTAATTCATCCAACCTAGTCAACACTGAAATTATTCAATCAGATATTGATCTGATGGATGACAATTTTAGCTTTGCGTATGGAACTGTTGACAAACAATTGAATATTATACAAAATGATCTGATAGATGGACCACCAATAATATTGATTACTAATATTCAACCAGGTGTGCAGGTTATGAACATTCTAAATGGATTAATCAATCTGAAGTTTGAACCAAATGCACTTGGATTGTATGAAATATCTTATAAAATATGCAGTGATATTTGCCCAGGCTTTTGCGATACTGCGTTAATAAGAGTAAATATAGAATCAGAGATCATTGAACCCCTTGATTCTATCTGCGATTTCCCTACCGTTTTCACGCCAAATGGCGATACGGACAATGATTTCTTTGAAATTCCTTGTTTGGAAGTTTATAAAGACAACAAGCTTACAGTGTTTAACAGGTGGGGAGATGTTGTTTATACTCAGGAAGGCTATCAAAATGATTGGGGCGGCACTTATAAAAATAATCCACTTCCTGCCGGAACCTATTATTACGTGTTACGGATAGATGCCTTAAAAAAGAACTATACTGGGTTCATAACCTTGGTTAGATAAAATAAAAGCCTGAAGCAATCACTTCAGGCTTTTTTATACTTATTTAAACAAACATTATGCAATCTATTTTACTAAAAATCTTTTTATGCTGTTCAATATTTTTCACGTCAATGAAATATGTTTTCAACAGTATAATTACTCAACCAACCTAATTCCATTGGGCTCCAGGGTAATTTTACCTTTTTTATATAAATCACCTACTGCCTTTTTAAAAGTCTTTTTACTCATCCCAAACTGTTTGTAAATATCCGCAGGTGCACTCTTATCAGTCAATTCTAAAAATCCCTTTCCATCAATTAGTGCATGAAATATATCTTCACTGAACTTGGGAATGGCAACTTCATACCCTATTGGCTGAAGTGATATATCCAATTTATTTTCCTCTCGTATCTGTGTTATGTATCCTAACATTTTATCTCCAATTTTCAATGGACTCAACACCAGATTCTTAAATAGCAATCCTTGATGCGCATTATTTATAATCACTGAAAAACCTAAATTGGTTTCCCGAAAAACTACCAATTCTACTTCATCGCCTTCAGTAACAGATAATATCTCATTTTGAATACGCTTCTCTATTTGACTGGTGGCATAAAGCCGGTTGGTTTTTTCATCAATATCAAGATAAACCAGATAAGATTGACCCAATT
>Ga0136636_10000293_pt1 | contig 24346 bp, 26 predicted proteins | sample AntDrymUQ8522106_2_FD_104653 | JGI IMG/M metagenome (GOLD analysis project Ga0136636, IMG submission 104653) | Polar desert sand microbial communities from Dry Valleys, Antarctica - metaG UQ852 (21.06) | ecosystem: Environmental > Terrestrial > Soil > Desert | place: Antarctica: Dry Valley... | reverse complement strand
GAGAGCGTCTTGATATCGCCATTCTGCGGTTGCAGTGATTCAATGACGTAAGACAGCGGCAAAATGTAAGTCTGATCACCCACCGCCACCGACATGCCATCAAGAATCGCCAGGGTCAGCGGCAAACGAACCGTCATCCGGGTACCCACCCCGAAGATCGAATCAATTTCGACCCGACCGCCCATCGACTGAATATTCCGGCGCACCACGTCCATGCCGACACCCCGGCCAGAAACATCGGTAACCTGCTCGGCGGTCGAGAAACCGGCCTCGAAAATCAGGCTAAACACTTCCTGGTCGGTCATCTGATCAGACGCAGGCAAGCCTTTTTCACGTGCTTTGGCAAGAATCTTCTCGCGCGGCAGGCCAGCGCCGTCATCACCAACCTCAATGACAATATTGCCGCCCTGGTGATACGCCTTGAGCGTAATCGTCCCGACCGGGCTTTTGCCCGCCGCGACACGCTTGTCCGGCGTCTCGATACCGTGGTCGAGGCTATTACGAATCAGGTGCGTCAAGGGATCGGTGATGCGCTCGATCAAGCTCTTGTCTAGTTCGGTCGTTTCACCAGTCGTCTTGATCTCGACCTGCTTGCCAAGCTTGCCGGAAAGATCGCGGACAACGCGGGGAAAGCGTGAAAAGACGAATGAAATCGGCATCATCCGGATCGACATCACTGATTCCTGCAGATCACGGGTATTACGCTCAAGCTGTGCCAAGCCATGAATCAGGCGCTCCGGCGCACTTTCCTGCAACTGAGCGGCTGTTTGCAGCAACATGGATTGCGTGATGACTAACTCACCGACCAGATTGATCAACTGATCGACTTTTTCGATACTGACGCGGATTGACGAATCGGCAGCGGCAGCACTCGGTGCAGCGGCCTTGGCGGCGCGCGCAGCTGGTGCAGGTACGGCCTTTTCAGGCGGCGCTGGCGGGGCAACAGCGGCAACGACAGGCGGTGACTCAGGGGCCGGCGGTGGGGTAAGCGGCATGAAGAAGCCAAAGCCATCGCCTTCCTCCGCCATCAAAGTCTGAGCAACCGTCTCAATCACCGGTGCGGTCGCAGTTATGGCATCTGGTGCGGCATCAACGGGCGTTAGTGGAGCAAAGAAACCATAGCCATCGCCCTCTTCGGCCATGGCCGGCGTGGCTTCCGCCGGAGCAACGGCCGGCAGGGGTTCGAAAAACCCATAGCTATCGTCTTCGACAATCTTGCCGATGGGCTCAGGCAGATCACTATTAGTTTCGCCGCCAAGCCGGTGGAAAAAACCATAGCCCCGATGCTCATCGGGTTCCCCGGGCTGATCCTTGAAGAATCCGAAGGCAGAAGTGCCGTTGACCGCAACCGATTTATCCTCAGAAACGCGCCAAGCACCATTATCGGCAATGAAATCGATCTGCTCGGCAAAGACATCCTGCGGCACGTCGGTAATCAACCTTAATTGCCAAAAACCAATATTGTTCGCCTCGGCATCAGGGTGGTTAAGCACCTCCACTTCGCCCATCGACCGTAACTCGTCAAGCAGATTCGCTACGCCTTCGCCTCTGGCCGAAATCTCCGTCGGGACAAACTGAATATCGAAAACACGCTTGCCTGAAACATCAGGGGGTATCGTCGCCTCTTCAACCACGTTGGCAGGTGGCGGAGCAGTTACAGCAACAACCATTGCATCAACCACCGGCGCACTGGCTAAAGGTTGCCCTGGAGGCGGTTGGTCGGACGACAACTGGCGCAACCGGGAACATATCTTCGCTACAGATTCCGGGGCAACGCCTTCGCGTCCCTGATGCCCTTCGAGCATGCCGCGCAAAAGGTCACCGCACTCGAGAAAGGCATCAACCATATCGGCGCGCAAATTCAACTCGCGCTTACGAATACGGTCGAGCAGATTTTCCAGGATATGTGTCGTTTCAGCCAAATCGGTGAAACCAAACGTCCCGGCACTGCCCTTGATCGAGTGTGCGGCGCGAAAAATAGCGTTAAGTTGCTCTGAATCGGGATTTTCAATATCCAGATCAAGCAAAAGCGCTTCCATTGCCGCCAAGTGTTCTTCCGATTCCTCGAAAAACACTTGGTAGAACTGCGTCATGTCGATAGCCATGCTACCCCCTCACCACGGCTGCACAAACATCGGCAGCGGGAAATCGAATGCAACGGGCCAGCAGCGAGGCTGACCTACCGGCTTCGGCTTAGCCGATTACTTTGCGCACGACTTCGATCAGCTTTTGCGGGTCAAACGGCTTGACTAGCCAACCGGTAGCCCCAGCGGCGCGCCCCTGGGCCTTCATCGCATCGGAGGACTCCGTGGTCAACATCAGGATGGGGGTCGAGGCATACTGCGGCAGCTTGCGCAGACTCTTGATCAGGGTCAGGCCATCCATACGCGGCATGTTTTGATCGGTAAGCACCAAGTTGATACTTTTGGCCTTGGCTTTATCCAGACCGTCCATCCCATCAACCGCCTCGACCACATCATAGCCGGCACTTTTCAGGGTAAATGAAACCATCTGACGGATGGAGGCAGAATCATCAACTGCAAGAATGGTTTTCGCCATTTTTTCCTCGTGTGTAAATCAGAATAACTCGACATCGCCACTGGCGAAACCGCTTTGGCTAACTGGATTATTACTCACCCCCTGCTTCAGGGTACTCAATTTTTCAGCCAGCAAATCGACATGTTCCCGAATTGCATCCAGCGCCCGCAACGTACTTGCCGGATCGCTCGTATCTCTTAATGCCGCAGCCAATTGCTGCTCATCGCCGGCCACTTCATCCAGCACTTCCAGGCGACGTGAAACATGGCCGAGCAATTGAGTCACCATATCCTGAAATTGCAAGGAAATGATCGCCTGATTCACGGCGCCCTCAACTTCCATGGCAATTATATTTAGCTCACCGACAGTATCGCCAGTGCGGCGACTCATCGCTTCAATATCACTCATTGCCTGCTCGACATCACTCTTCGAGGTCAGCGCAAACGTCATGTCCTTGGCTGCCATCTGCGTGATCGCCTGCTCGGTTGCAGCAATCGTCACCTGCATATCGGAAAGGGAGCTACGAATCTGCTTGCTAAAGTGGTTGGTTCGCCCGGAAAGATCACGTACCTCGTCCGCCACCACAGCAAAACCCCGCCCAGCTTCACCCGCTCGTGCCGCCTCAATCGCCGCATTCAAGGCTAGCAGATTGGTCTGCTTGGCGATTCCCTCGATTTCGCCCAGCATGTTACGAACTTCTCTGGTCTGGTTGCTGATCCGCTCATTCATTTCGACCAGCGTCATGGCCAGATGCGAGTTTTCAACAACGCTTTCAACAAACTGGCGCAAAGTATCGGATGTTTTCATGGCAAAAAGATGAAAATCATCAACTGACCCACCATCCGATCCGCCACCAACAACCTGCAAGCCCAATTGTTGCTGCCGCTGGACTTGCGCGTTCATGTGCTGAAAACTCGAAATCAGCTTATCGATCGCCTCGCCAAAAATCGCCTGCGCACGCGAAACTTCGCTGCGCATTTCGCATATCTGGGTAGAAAATTCGCTGGAAAGCCGAACAATCGCATCACTACTATGCGCAATAATTTCCTGGCTTACTTGTGCCGCATTGGCCGTTGCTGCTGTTGGTTGAACAGATTCGCCACTGAAGCCTGCGGCGAATACCCAGCCCCCAAGCAAGGCAATCAGCGCCAGTGCGACCGGCAGCGAACGAGCCTCAGGCACCAGCACGAGCAGCAGCGCAGAAACCAGTACAGACCAGGCTATGCCAAGCAAAAGCAATTTTTTGGTACCGCTCATCGATATCCCTATTGTTGCAACTGCCGCGAGCGAATTAACCAGCGGTTCCCTTACCAACGCCGGGCAACTTCAGACCTTCAGGCAACGACTCTTCGTTAGCCACTTCAGACTCCGGCCCCTCCTCCTGGAGGATCGCATCTTCTGTTTTTTGATTTAGCACAACTATGCTAATTCTGCGGTTAACCGAGCTCAAGGGGTCATTTTTGTCGAATAAGACAGTTGACGCAAGCCCTACGACGCGTAATACCTTACTGTCATCCATCCCGCCAGCCACTAATTCACGTCTAGAGGCGTTGGCTCGATTGGCCGAAAGTTCCCAATTGGTAAAGCCTTGGGCCCCACCGACAAAACCTGCGGCATCGGTATGACCAGCCAGACTGACGCGATTTTTCACACCATTCAATGCCTTGCCGATCTGCCGCAAGATTTCCCGCGTGTAAGGCTTGAGTTCGGCCCCACCAGAATCGAACATCGGCCGATTCTGTTCATCAACAATCTGAATACGTAATCCTTCAGAGGTAATGTCGAGCAGCATTTGTTTCTTGAACTGAGCCAGTTGCGGACTCTGTTCGATCATTTTTTCAATATCGGCTTTCAGGGCTTCCAGACGCTCCTTTTCCTTGCGACGAAATTCGGCCTGCGCCTCCTTGGAGAACGATGTCGTTTTTTTGGCTTCGACATCCCCTTTTTTTACCTGACCAGCTTGCCGGGTTAAATCCTTGCCACCGCCTTTGAGGATGCTGGTCGCATCGCCAGAGCCGTCGCCGCCGGACATGGCAACCTTCATCGGGTTCGTGAAATGGTCAGCAATACCCGCCAGATCGCCTTTGGCAGTTGAACCCAGTAACCACATCAACAAAAAGAAGGCCATCATCGCCGTCACGAAGTCGGCGTAGGCAATTTTCCAGGCACCGCCATGCGCACCGCCCGCAATTACCTTCTTGCGCTTGATTATTATCGGGCGTGTGGAGTCGTCGCTCATCTTCTTAACCTAGTTCGTGGGCGACTGAATTACTTACCCTTGCGCGCCTTGAGCTCTTCTTCAAGCTCGGTAAAGCCCGGGCGAACATGCGACCCCAGGGTTTTTCGGCCAAATTCGATTGCTACCTGCGGCGCATAGCCAGACATCGAAGCAAGCAAAACCATTTTGATCATTTGGTAAATTTTCCCTTCCTCATGCGCCTTTTGTTCGAGCAGGTTGGCCACCGGCTCAACAAAACCATAAGATATGAGAATACCGAGGAAGGTACCGACCAGCGCGCCACCGATCATCTTGCCCAGCACAGCCGGCGGGCTTCCCACCGAGCCCATCACGTTAACCACCCCCATCACCGCTACGACAATACCGAATGCCGGTACGGCCCCGCCCACCTTGGCGACGACATGTCCGGGTTCAGCCGCTTCGTGGTGATGCGTTTCAAGCTCGACATCCATCAAGCTTTCAATTTCTACTGTATTCAGGTTACCGCCAACCATCATGCGCAGGTAATCGGTGACGAATTCCATGATGTGATGATCATGAACCAAAGCAGGGTATTTACTGAAAATCGGGCTGGCTTCGGGGTTTTCGATATCCCCCTCAATCGACATTAATCCCTCTTTGCGCACCTTGCCGAGAATTTCGAACAACATGGCGAGCGCGTCGATGTAAAAAGCCTTGGTGAATTTCGAACCTTTTAGCACACCCGGCAAGGCCCCCACCGTTGCCTTGGTCAGTTTAATGTCGTTACCGGCTACAAAGTAGCCAATCGTCAGACCAACAATTGCAACGTACTCAGTCGGCACCCAAAGGGCCAGCAGGCTACCGTGCAAAGCATAGGTACCCAGCGCCGAAGCCAGAATGATTACATAACCGACGATTAGAAACATCCAGAGCCCCCAATAGCGCCAGCTTTCGGCTGTCGCATCTGCGCATATTTATTAGTGTGCGCTATTGTAGCCACAGGCAACAATAGCGCAAAGGAAGAGTTGCACCACGCCATGCCAGAAACGCGAGAAGCTGGCCAGTGCTACACTAAGCGTTCATTTCAAGTGGGCTAATTTTGGTGATTCGTTACTGTCAAATTTGCGGTACAGAGGCGGCCTTTATTGTCCCTGTCGGTGACTCGTTGCCTCGGCATGTCTGCTGCAGTTGCGGTCATATTCACTATGAAAACCCGCGTCTTGTTGTCGGTTGTGTCGCTGAATGGGCAGGAAAAATCCTGCTCTGCCGCCGGGCGATCGAACCACAGCGGGGATTCTGGACTTTACCGGCTGGTTTTATGGAAAATGGCGAAACGACAGCTCAGGGCGCCTCTCGTGAAACGCTTGAAGAGTCCGGTGCAACGGTGCATATCGACGCTCCATTTGTCATGGTCAGTATTGCCCACATAAACCAGGTCCATCTTTTTTACCGGGGCCATTTGACCAGCCCGAATTATTGCGCCGGCGAAGAAAGCCTTGAGGTGGCCCTCCTCGACGCCGAGGACATTCCCTGGCAAGACCTTGCTTTTCGCAGCGTCACCCTCTGCCTAGAACACTACCTTGCCGACCGTGCCAGCGGCGCTTTTGGCTTTCACGAAAGTGCTCTAACGCCGCTCGCACCGCTCGTTCCGTCAGGTGGCTAATCCGCCAATCGAAAATGAATTGGAACATTGATCGCGAATTGCTTGCCTCGCAAGCTTTCCGGGACCGTGGCCTGACGCACAGCCTGTAACAGCATTTCCAGCGCCTGCATATCAAGGACATCATGGCCACTGCTGCTTTCAATTGACACCAGCGGAACAACTGAGCCGGTTCGTGCTTGAAGCGTCAATACAACCACCCCCTCCCAAGATCGCTCGCGTGCGATAGCGGGGTATCGCTTGAAACGACGCGCCTCACGTGCCAGGTTCAGTCGATATGCCCCCAATCCCTCAGCGCTCAATGCTTCTTTCGGCTCAGTTGGTATTATTGACGCCGATTCTGTGGCGCGGACAGTCTCATGGGGCTTAATGACCGCAATATCGGCTGGCAAAACGGTTGCTACGGTCGACCGGGAATTTATCGGTAAAACCGTCGATAGGCGTGGCGTTGTCATAGCCGCCGCAAACTGGCGCGAAGGACGTTTGGGGTGGTCAGCACTGGTAACGGGAAAGTGCTCAATTGATCCGCTCATAACTGACGCAGTTCTCAACGTCGCACTTATTACCTGATGATTAGTTACAGCACCTGTCAGTAAAGGCCGCTCAAGCGAAATGCACCCCAAATAAATAATGAGGTGGAAAATAAGCGAAAGTACCAACGCGCGTGGCAGCATGACCACCTTTTATTTTTCGAGTCTTCAAAAAGACAAACCCCCCGACCGATATTCCTGGCGGGGGGTATGGCCACCCGAAGGGGCAGAGTACGCGGTAAAGATTACTTGCCGAGTTTGCGGCTTTCTTCGTTCACCTTGGAGGCATAAAGCTTACCCATCCACGCACCGATAACAACTACGCCAACAATTACAGCGAGACTCATCAAACCAATATCACTAGTAAACAAAAGTTCCCAAGCCATGTGCCACCTCCCAGTAACGAAAAATTAAAAACTACTTAGCCGCCTTTGCATTCAGGCGTAACGGCTCTACAGAGTCAGCCAGCCAATCACCTTGAAGCCGCCATTTCCCCAACGGATCTTCAATGGAAACCAACCAGCGTCCAGAAATATCAGCGACCAAGTTGCCGCTGTAAAACCCCTGACCTTCCAACGTCATCTTTACCAACTGATCCCGGCCGGCTTGGGTCGGGTGTGCCAATTTCAAGGTAATCCCATCAGGCAGCTTGGCATTCCCTTCCGCCGCCAAAAGCAGACGGATGCCCAAACCTGACTTCATCACATCAGCATGCAAGCCAAGATCGCCAGCCAGATGATCGCGCTGAAGACTCTGGTTAATCGTCATGCCTTGCTTGTAATAATCGTCGGTAACTAAACCATCATCACTTTTGATCGCCAACCAAAGCGTGATGAAACCAGCGACGACGACAATTGCCGGGCCAGCCATCAAAATCCACGGCCAACGATCTTTGTACCAAGGTTGATTTTCACTACGTAATGTCATTGAGGAACTCATGTCAGGGCATCAGGAAAGAGGCTTTTTCATGAACCGCGATTTTGTCGTGGTTCAAAGCCTTGATATCAAAATAAATCTGGTTCGCACCTTTTTTGCCGGATTCCGGCGGGACGCGAACCACAACGGTCACTTCATGGTTTTCTGCACTAGCCACTTCAACGATGGGCTCACCAACCAGCTCAATACCTTCCATCCCCTCAACCGACACGGCATAGCGTTTCGCTTCTTCTGTCGTGTTCATGATCTTGAGGTTGTAGACATTTTCAATTCGGCCATCATCAACTTCCCGGGCCAACACGGAACGATCCCGAATAATATCGACCTTTAAGGGCACCCGCGTTGCTAACGACCAGATCGAAGCCACCGTAATCGCTACCAAAATCGTTGTATAAAGAATAATCCGTGGCCGAAGAATATGGCTCACCACATCCTTCGCCGTGAAATGCTTGGCCAGCGCGTTCTCCGTGGTGTATCGAATCAGCCCACGCGGCTTGCCAACCTTGTCCATAACGGGATCACAGGCGTCAATACAAGCGCCGCAGCCAATACATTCGTACTGCTGCCCTTTGCGAATATCGATTCCGGTTGGGCAAACAACGACGCACAGGTCGCAATCGACGCAATCGCCTAGCGCCTTAGGATCGGCGCCCTTCTTGCTAGCACCACGCGGTTCGCCACGTTCGGTATCATAGGTAATGACCAGCGTATCGGGGTCGAACATCACGCCCTGGAAACGGGCGTAGGGGCACATATACTTGCAAACCTGTTCGCGCAGGAAACCTGCCTGCATGTAGAAGAAGCCAGCGTAAAAGAATATCCAGAACAATTCCCAGCCGGAGAAATCGTAAGGAAATTCCGCCCACAACTCTTTGATTGGCGTGAAATAGGCAACTAGCGTCAAGCCTGACCAGAGCGCTATCAAAATCCAGATTGCATGCTTGATCGTCTTGATTCGGATCTTGCGGGCATTCATCGGCCCATTATCGAGCTTCATCCGGGCTGATCGATTACCTTCGATCTTGCTCTCGATCCACATGAAAATTTCGGTATAGACGGTTTGCGGACAGGCGTAGCCACAGAACAATCGCCCGGCGATGGCGGTAAAGAGGAACAAGGCATAGGCCGAGACAATCAGCAGCAAGGCAAGATAAAAAACATCCTGCGGCCACAATACCAAGCCAAAAAGATAGAACTTACGCTCGGCGACATGCAAAAGCACTGCCTGTCGATCATTCCATTGCAGCCAGGGCGTGCCATAGAAAAGAATCTGGGTGAACCAGACCAGTACCCAGCGCCAAGTATTCCACCAGCCTTTGACCTCGCGCATGTAGACCGTCTTGTGCTTCTCGTAGAAGGAGATTGGCGCCGGTACTACGGTCGACTTGCTTGGGGAGTGTTTTTCGCTTGGTTCCATGGTGGCCGTATCGGTATCAGAATTGCGCTAAGGTCGCACTTTTAAGCATTAGCGGCAACGCAATTTTGATAACAATCAGTGTTTGCTGATGTTTGATAATACAAAAAACGGGGCGGCGAACCGCCCCGTTATGGCCAATTACTTGGCGCCTTGACTCAGGCTGTAGACATAAGCTGTCAGCAGATGAATCTTGGCATCGCCGAGGAATTCCTTCCAGGCTGGCATTTTGTTCTGACGGCCATTGTTGATGGTTTCAGTGATAGTTGCTTCTGAAGAACTATACAACCAGGTCTTGTCAGTCAGGTTTGGCGAACCAATCGCCTGCATACCCTTGGCATCAGGACCGTGACAACCGGAGCAACCAGCAGATGCAAAGGCTTCTTTACCCTTGGCAGCACGAACTGAATCATTCGGCAAACCGGACAAGGAGCGAACAAAGTTAGCCAGATCCTTGACGGTATCCGCACCCAGTTGAGCATGCGGCGGCATAACGCCCATCCGACCATTGTTAAGCGTTTCCTTGATCTGATCCGGTTCTCCGCCATACAGCCAGTCGGAGTCGGTCAGATTCGGGAAGCCCTTGGCACCACGCGCATCGGCACCATGACACTGCATGCAGTAGGTCAGATAGAGACGCTTGCCCATTTCATTGGCCTGCTTGTCACCTGCCACAGCCTTGACATCCATGGCCATGTACTTGTCAAACAAAGGTTTGACGGTGGCATCCATCTTCTCAACTTCGATCTTGTGTGCGCCCTGTTGGGTCCAACCAAGAACGCCCTTGAAGTCACCCAGTCCCGGATAGAGAACCAGATAAACCAAGGAAAAGACGATGGTAATTATAAACAACCAGCTCCACCACTTGGGCATCGGGTTGTTGTATTCCTCAAGGGTTTCATCCCAGACGTGACCACAGGTCTTGCCCGGCGTGAAAGTCGCCTTGCCTTGTATGTACAAAAGGAGTGCGCAGGCAAAAATACTGACCAGCACAATCACAATGACGTACATATTCCAAAAACCGCTAACGAAATCGCTCATTTGCTTTCCTTTTTTTCAGCGAGGATGCGATGTGCCAGACACCGCATCCTGATCATCGTGTTCCGCGAAGGGCAAATTGGCAGCTTCATCGAACCCCTTCTTGCTGCCCTTGCCATAAGCCCACCATACAATCGCCAGGAAACAAACCAGCCCGGCAACCGTAACGATGGAGCGCAGATCGTTGATATCCATGGCTATTACTTGGCGTTCTTCAGTTCCAACCCCATACCTTGCAGGTATGCGATCAGAACATCCATTTCGGTCATTTCACCAATAGCAGCCTTGGCACCCTTGATCTCTTCGTCGGTATAGGTCGGAATACCTCGAGCGTTGGCATAGCCACGCATCAATTGCATCTTGGCCTCGACGTCAGCACCGACCGAATCCTTAGCCTTGGTATTTGCCAGGAAGGCAAAAGCAGGCATGTTGGACTCAGGCACCACGTCACGCGGATTCATCAGGTGAGCCCGTTGCCATTCGTCAGAGTAACGACCGCCAACGCGATGCAGATCCGGACCGGTACGCTTGGAACCCCACTGGAACGGGTGATCATAAACAAACTCACCCGCCACAGAGTAGTGGCCATAACGCTCGGTTTCGGCGCGGAAAGGACGAATCATCTGCGAGTGGCAAAGGAAGCAACCTTCACGAACGTAAATATCACGTCCAACCAGGCGAGGTGCCGAGTAAGCCTTCAAACCCTCAACCGGGGTCGTCGTAGACTTTTGGAAAAAGAGCGGAACAATTTCCAACAGACCGCCAACGCTAACCACCAGCAGAGTCAGAACGATTAGTAGGCCTACGCTCTTCTCAATTTGGTCATGCTTGATCATTATTATCTCCCCCTAATCAGGCGTGATGGCCAACAGGAACAATTACCGGCGTATCCTGGAACTTGCCGCCAGCCATGGTCTTGAACATGTTGTAAGCCATGATCAACATACCGGACAGGAACAACACGCCACCCAACCAACGGATTGCCCAGAATGGGTAGGAACCCTTGACAGACTCGACGAAGCTGTAAGCCAGCGTACCGTCAGCATTCACAGCGCGCCACATCAAGCCCTGCATCACACCGGCAATCCACATGGAAGCGATATAGAGCACGGTACCGATGGTAGCGATCCAGAAGTGAGTCGTGACCAACTTCATGCTGTACATCTCTGTCTTGCCGAAGAGCTTTGGCAGCAGGTAGTACATGGAACCGATGGAAACCATAGCCACCCAGCCCAAAGCACCAGAGTGCACGTGACCAACCGTCCAGTCAGTGTAATGCGACAGAGCATTAACCGTCTTGATCGCCATCATCGGGCCTTCAAAGGTAGACATACCGTAGAAGGACAGCGAGGTAATCAGGAACTTGAGGATGGGATCGTCGCGAAGCTTATGCCAAGCACCGGACAAGGTCATGATGCCGTTGATCATGCCACCCCAAGACGGAGCCAGCAGAATCAGGGAGAAGACCATACCAACGGACTGAGTCCAGTCAGGTAGCGCGGTGTAGTGCAGATGGTGCGGACCCGCCCACATGTACGTGAAGATCAGCGCCCAGAAGTGAACCACGGACAAACGGTAGGAGTAAACCGGACGACCAGCTTGCTTCGGCACAAAGTAATACATCATGCCCAGGAAGCCTGCAGTCAGGAAGAAGCCGACCGCATTGTGACCATACCACCACTGAATCATCGCATCCTGCACACCGGAATAGACCGAGTAGGACTTGGTCAAAGAAACCGGCACTGCAGCACTATTCACCAAGTGCAACAAGGCAACAGCGATGATAAAGGCACCAAAGAACCAGTTAGCCACATAAATATGGGAAACGGTACGTTTGGCGATGGTGCCGAAGAAGACAACCGCGTATGAAACCCAGACCAGTGTGATCAGGATGTCAATTGGCCATTCCAGTTCAGCGTATTCTTTACCTTGGGTAATACCCAGCGGCAACGTGATAGCAGCCAACAGAATGACAACTTGCCAACCCCAGAATGTGAATGGGACCAGCGGACCACCCCAGAGTCGGGCATGGCTGGTGCGCTGAACGCACCAGTAGGATGTTGCAAACAAAGCACAGCCACCAAACGCAAAAATAACCGCGTTAGTGTGCAGCGGACGCAGACGGCCAAAGTGCAGGAAGCCTAAATTAAGCTCCGGCCAGACCAACTGGGCCGCAATGATGACACCGACCAGCATGCCAACAATGCCCCATATGACGGTCATGACGGCGAATTGCCGGACGACCTTATCGTTATATGTGGTTTTCGTTACGGTCATGAACCCACCTCTCGTTAATGAAAAGACTGAATGACCACCCCCCTGAATCCAAGGTGGCACATGAATGCGGATACTATTCTAGTTTATTGAAGCCGATTTGACATAGGTCAACCTACCTATTATCTAGGTCAAATTAGTTCGAAGGTTGTAGCTTCTAAGTCAAATGCCTGAAGTGGACAAAAAAAGGGTGCGTCGTAACGCACCCCAACCCCAACAGAGACTTTTCGTGATGCTTGCGCCTCACACAAAACAGATATTGCCTGCCTCGCGGCTCGTGAACGTTGACGCAGATCAAGCTTTCTCTGATTTATCCTTTTCCGCAGCATCAATTTCAACTTTTGGCACATCGTCGTCCATTAGCAGCCGAAAACCGGGGCCTTCAAGGTCATCGAACTGACCGCTGCGCACCGACCACCAAAAAGCCACGGCAATGGCAAAAACCAGAATTACCGATACCGGAATGAGTAGGTAGATGCTTTCCATCAGTCAGTCTCCACACGCTGAATGCGCAGTGAATTGAGGACGACCAGCAGCGAACTGACCGACATGCCGATACCGGCCATCCAGGGGGTTACGTAGCCGGCAATAGCCAGCGGTAGCGCAATAAAGTTGTAGGCAAATGACCACCAGAGGTTTTGCCGAATGACTTGCAGCGTTCGTACTGCACGGCGCAGACCGTGGCGCAAATGATCCAGGTTTTCCGAGAGCAAAACAAAGTCAGATTGTGTGCGAGCCAGTTGCGCCCCGCCGCCCATGGCAACTGAAACCTGCGCTTGGGCGAGCACTGGCGCGTCATTGACGCCATCACCAACCATCGCCACGACTGCACCTGCAGCTTGCAGCGCCTTGACGCAGTCATGTTTACTTTGCGGCGTTGCGCCGGCACGAACATCTGCGATACCGAGTTGGCTCGCTACGCGCTTGGCCACAGCGGGCGCATCGCCAGTGAGCAAAACGATCTTTTTCCCTGCCGCTTGCAACTCGGCGATCAGCGCCGCCGACTCTAGGCGGATCTCGTCACCGATTCGGAAAAAAGCCTGACAACCGGCAGCATCGGCCAGAACGACCACGGTATCGCCACTTTCCAGCCAGTCGACCGCAGTAATTGGCAATTCGGTTTGACTCAAACCAAGCGCATAGTCTGGCCGCCCGATCCGATAGCGTTGCCCGTTAACCAATGCTTCGATACCTTGCCCCGGCTCGCTGACGGCATCGACGGCCGTCGGAAAACTTTCGCCGGCGGCTCGCCGTAGCGCAGTTGCTACCGGGTGCTCGGAATTTTGCTCAAGCGCAGCAGTAATCGCCAGGCAATCCTCCCGCAACAAGGTACCGACCGGGCCGACATCAATTAGATGCATCCGTCCCGTCGTCAGCGTCCCTGTTTTGTCGAAAACAAAATGCGTCGCCCGAGCCAGCGTTTCGATGGCATGACCGCGTGTGACCAGTAATCCATCCTTGGCCAGCGCACCGGCGGCAACAGTCAGGGCAATCGGCGTTGCCAGCGACAGCGCGCAGGGGCAAGTCACGACCAATACTGAAACGGTAATCCACAACACTTTGGATGGATCAACAAAATACCAGCCGAGCGCGACCAGAACGGCAACCACCAGCAATACCGCAACAAAGTAACTGGCGATCCGGTCAGCCATCTCGACGATGCGCGGCTTTTCGGCCGCGGCGCGCTCCATCAGGTTAATAATGGCCGAAAGCCTTGTGCTGTCGCCGACTTGTTCAACCTGCACAACCAACGGGCTTTCTGCATTGATTGAACCGCCAGTCACCGATTCGCCCGGCGACTTTGGCACTGGTCGGCTTTCACCCGTGAGCAGCGCCTCGTTGGTACAACTAAAGCCTTCGACAACCCGACCGTCGGCCGGCACAATATCGCCCGCCCGGACGAGGACAAAATCGCCAGGCAGCAAATCGGCAACAACGCGCTGCTCAGTGCTGCGGTCGACGGGAAAATTCGGCATTTTTTGGGCAAAGGCCGGCATCAGTTTGGCCAGCGCCTCGGTCACACTCAAGGCCTTCTGGCGCGCCGTCATTTCGAGATAACGGCCGCCCAGCAGGAAAAAAACGAACATCGTCACCGAGTCAAAGTACACCTCACCATCCTGCATGAAGGTTCCCCAGCAACTTGCAATAAAAGCAGCGCCAACACCGAGCGCCACGGGTACATCCATGCCCACACGGCGCAACTTGAGATCGCGCCACGCGTTGCGGAAAAAAGGTGCGGCGGAATAGAAAATGACCGGCAGCGTCAGTAGCAGACTGGCCCAACGCATCATGCTTTCAATATCTGGCGACATGTCGCCATTGGCGATATACACCGGATAGGCGTACATCATCACCTGCATCATGCCGAATCCGGCAACCCACAGGCGCCACAGCGCGTCGCGCCGTTCCTTGCGGGAAATTTCCTCATTCTTGGCTGCGTCGTAAGGGTAGGCACGGTAGCCAATCGCCTGAATCGCCGCAAGAATATCGGAGAGCTTGACTCGGGATTCATTCCAGCGCACTCGCGCCCGCCGACTGGTGTAATTGATATCGACCGCCGTCACGCCAGGCAACTTGCCGACATGCTGTTCATTCAACCAAATGCAGGCGGAACAGGTAATACCCTCAAGCAACAACGACGCTTCACGTTCGTTTTCGCCGAGTTCCTTGACGAAATTTTTCTGAAATTCCGCATGATCGAACAGTGCCAACTGCTCAAGAATAGCCGGCTTTGCCTCGCGCGGCGATTCAGGCATGGCATCGCGATTGCGGTAATAATCCGCCAGTCCGTTATCGACAATTGACTGGGCCACGGCCTGGCAACCGATACAACACATGGCGCGCGGCTGTGCTGCAATTTTTACCGAAAGATCAACATCGCCCGGAATCGGCAGACCGCAGTGATAACAGGAGGATTCAGACATGCAAATAAAAAAGGCACCGAAGTGCCTTTAGAGTCAATGGCGAAGCCAAAGTATAGTTTATTTGGTACCCATCCGGATGGCGCCATCAAGGCGAATGACTTCGCCGTTAAGATAAGCGTTTTCAGCGATATGTTTGACCAGCGCGGCAAACTCAGCCGGCTTGCCCATGCGAGTCGGGAAAGGCACCATTTTGTTGAGTGAATCCTGCACCTCGGTTGGCATACCCAATAGCATCGGCGTTTCCATAATACCCGGCGCAATCGTCATGCATCGAATACCACTGCGCGCCAGTTCGCGCGCCACCGGCAACGTCAGGGCAACGATACCGCCTTTCGATGCGGCATAAGCTGCCTGCCCCATCTGACCATCGAAAGCAGCAACAGAAGCCGTATTAATGATCACGCCGCGCTCACCGGCGGCATCCGGCTCACCTTTCTGCATTACTTCTGCCGCCAGGCGGATCATGTTGAACGTACCGACCAGATTGATATTAATTACCTTGGCAAAACTTTCCAGGCGGTGCGGTCCTTCCTTACCAACCACCTTTTCAGCAGGTGCCACACCGGCACAATTAACCAATCCATGCAGCCCACCGAATTTTGAAATTGCCGTCTGTACGGCGTTGACCGCAGAAGCCTCATTAGCCACATCGGTTTCAACAAAACAGGCATTCGCACCGAGTTCCAATGCCAGCTTTTCCCCCGCCTCACGGTTCAAATCAGCCAACACCACCTTGGCCCCAGCTTCCACCAAAACCCGAACGCTGGCCGCACCCAAACCAGAACCAGCACCCGTAACGAGAAAAACCTTGTCTTTGATTTGCATATTTATCTCTCCAAATGAACGTGACTTGCGGCACTTGGGCCGCTCTTTACATACGGTACCGTATGGAATGAAGCATCATATTACCGGAGTCGCAACGGAATCAAGCAGCATGTCGTAAAAGCATTCGTTTCTGCGGTGTATTTTGATCCCAAACACAAGGTCTGGCTGTTACGTCAAAGGGAGTTCATACCCTGCTCATCCTTCAAGGCAGATTTTAGATCGGTGATCAAGTCCTCGATTTTTTTATGCGCATCATAAAACTCGAGTTCACCATTGCTCGATTCAAGAACGACGTTGGGTTCATCACCATGCAAGGGCACTTGAACATGCACACCCGGCGTAAACACGATCATTCCATCTTCTCTTTTGGATGGCTCGCTCAGGGCGACGGGTGTAAAACCAAGTTTGTTCAGTTTCTCAGCTAAAGCTTGAGCGTTCATGTTTTTCCTTTCCGGATATTTTGTCGCAAACCTCCAATAGGCCAGCGACAAATGGGCAAAGCCCCCGATAGATAAAATTTGTATTGCTTTTGATGCAGAATCCACAGGCTGAGAAAACACTCCGCCACGCCAGATATCAGCTCAAACGCCAACTTTCTCGACGTGGCGCATGACCTACAACAGTAGGCCAAAATTTACTTTTGGTCGACCGACCAGATAAACGATTGCACATCGCTCAGGTCGCGCGGCATCAATCCCTCTTCAAGCAGATTCGTTCGAACGTAACTGTAGAGTCGGAGGACTGCATCATAGGTTTTCCAGTTCGGCTCAGGCTTGTAGTTGATTCGCCAGCACAGCGCCTTTGCCGCCTTTTGGATTGCAGTAGGCTTGATGAAGGCATGATGCTGGGGATGGCGAACGAAACTAAAAAGGGTAGCAAACGGCCATTTGTTTAGTTGCAGTATCCCCAGTGTACGAAGAAATTGCTTAAAACGGACCTCATCTGTTTCGGTGCCATATAGGAGACTGAGCAATGCCACAGAGAAAAGCTTTTGGCACGTCGGCAGCTCGAGGGCATCATGCAGCACCTTGCGCTCACTCTTGGTCAGCAAATTTGTGGTTGATTCGACGTGCCGAGCGCGATCACAGACAGCACCAAATCCACCATCTTCAATCAAGCGGGACAGTTCCTCCTGGCTGAGCAAATGGGTGCAGTGTTTGTAACCAAGCACGTTGGCGTCGCGCGTCGCCTTAATGAAACTCGCGTCCTCGAATCCGTCCGGATAGTTCTCCATGAAGCGCTCTATCGCAATGGGAATGGTCACATAGTCATGACTTGAAATTTCTGATGTCTCGATCAAATTATCGAGAAGGCGGTGTTTCGATGCCGGTCCCTCAGCTTTCTCGAGCGTGACAAATGACCGTGAAAGTCTTTTGCGACCAGCGCCAACAAAGAAAACATCAAGACTATCGGGGGTTGCACTGAGCACTTTGCCAATTCCCCAACCAGTCTGGTTGGGGTGCATCACTCGATCGCCTGAGGCTAGGTGGCTCATCTTGCTCTCCGCTTCTTTTGCCGAAAAAAAGCGGTCAATTTTATCACGCCCTTAAAACCACTCAGCTTCCGAGTGAAGTAACTCACTCGATTTCACAGATTGGCGGGCGACTATAGGTTAGCGCTTCGCTTAAACATTGAAACCATCAACGCAGTGCCAACACCTCAAACGCTTTACGCTAATCCGAATTTTTCGCTATGCGCTTTCAGTGCTCGGGCTCTTGCAACGGACAACCGGAGTTTGACACTATCGGATAGATCATCGTCGGCAAAATCAGCCGCCCTGCCTACCTGGTTCAGGATATGAGCTTCAACAGCCTTAGTCCGTGCCATCAGCAGCCGAATTTTGATGTGATTGGGGAGATCAATGACATCCTCGCCATCATCCGCCTGATCTGACACCTTGGCGACTTTTGGCTGACTAAAGGATCGATGCAAATCCAATTCGTCGATGCCGGTATCTGCGTCCTCATCGTCCGAAGCGGTGAGTTGCGCCAAGTAATCAGGCTTGGCGCTCGCACTGGCTAACGCAACCTGCTCGCGGGCCGACCGGGAGAGCATTGACTTGACCTGCGCAACCTTTGCCGCCGTGACCTTTTTTGCCTGCCTTAGCCCCGCAGCTTTCGGTGCATAGTTGGCTAACTCAATGACCATAGCCGGCATGGGCACCGGTGCGATGGTGACCAACGCTTCTGCATAGGATGGCTGCACCAAGGCAACCTCCGGCTGAATATCCGCAGTCGTTGGTTCCCACGCATGCACCCCCATAGCGGCTAGGGAGGTCAAGAGAAGGACTAAAAGTTTACGCACTTATTTACCTATGCCTAACTAACAATATGTTTTAACGCAACAAACTGAGTTTTGTTGTCACCACCTTGATGTTCTTGCATCATCAGAGGTCAGACTTCAAAGCTTCACGTTGAACTTGCAAACCTTCGCAGCTTTCCAGATGCATCTCTCGAAGTTCGCGACTCGACTTAATGAAGTAGGCTTGCTTCGAAAGCAGCTTCAGCATGGTCGGCAAACCTGTACTGAGAAAACAGACGTTGCAACTCAGTCAATTTCACTCCAGGTTTGGCAAAGAAACTGATGCCTATTCGCTGCCCCTGTTTGACCAGTGTGCTAAATGCGTAGTGCCATTCCCGGGCCTCTTCGAGGCGTTCAATCACTTCAAGCTCTTGACTGATCTCCACACCAGCCACTTTCAGCGACTGAATAAATTGGGTGGATTCGATATTCGGGTTGCGGATCATGATGTCTTCCATAGAAATTAAGTTGCTATGACCCTATAACGCGCCGGTAGTCGATTGCGATGACAAACCTTCTGTAGCAATGTGTAACACACGGAATCGCCGATGACATCCAGCCCCTCCGGTGCTCTTTGGCCGCCGAGTCTATTGGCGCCCATATATTTTTCCCCATGGCTAAACCAAAAACATGGCGGCGACACGTCCGGACAAGGAAAGTAACGCTATTCAACAAGTTGCCGCGGCCAAAGGCTGGGCCATGTGGGAGATCGAACGAAATATTGGTGCAGGGTTTAGGAAACGACGGATTGTTTCCCAACGAACCCTGATTCCGCCGCAGTTAGCGACTTGAGCTACCTCAATTAAAATCTATTTCATCGCTGAAACGAATGCGCCTTGCAATGATGCGGAAAAACATGAAGTCGAGCGTCAGGTACTGCTCGGCTGCGGGCAGATAACGGAGATAACGCACCTTCAGTTCCTGGCTCGCCGAAACGGATTCGGCATCACCCACCAGCGTCAGCCTCTGGCTATCCTGAACATTGGCAGCCCCGGGCTCAGTCACCGATATACTGACCCGAGGGTCGGCCAACAGATTCTTCGTGTGCTCCGCAAGCGTGTTGATGAGTAATATCGGCCGATGGTGCTCATCAACAATATTGGACATTACGGTCGCGTAGGGGTATCCCGGCATTTGCTGCGACTGGGTTGCCAGGGTGATTTAATGGGCACTGTGCAACAGGTTTACGACAGGCGCCAATTCAAGTTTCATCGGTTCATTGTCCTTCTAGAGTTACTTCCAGCCATTCTGGATAGCCCCCCCGGCGCCAATCGTTAAAAATCAGTTTGCCATTTCTCATGGCAAATAGCATAGTGTCAGTCAGCGAGTTTCACTTCTACCTGTGTCTGCAATTGTGGGCACTCTTGAAATTCGTCTTAACTAGGGGGTCTGCCCCCGCATCAATATTTGGAGTTTCAATGGCAACAGGTACCGTCAAGTGGTTTAACGATTCAAAAGGTTTTGGCTTTATTACCCCCGACCAAGGTGGGGAAGACCTCTTTGCACACTTTTCTGCAATCGCTTCCAGCGGTTTCAAGACCTTGGCCGAAGGTCAGAAAGTCAGCTTTGATGTAACGACTGGCCCGAAAGGCTTGCAAGCAAGTAACATCAAACCTGAGTAATTTCCTCATCAAGGTTCTGATGTAAAAAAGCCCGGTTCGCCGGGCTTCTTACTTTCGGGCTTTGGCGTTTCGTTGCTCACTGTAGTACAGCGTTAGCTTTGGCCACAACCCGGCATTGCGCAGCTTTCTTAATTTGCAGAAGGGCAGCGGCAATTACTGTCGTCCGGTCGCCTTGCGCCGGAGAGCAGTCTGTTTTTTAGACTAAGTGTTCAGCGCCGTGTCCCTGCACTTATCGCAAACCTCCCATGGCAGACACAGGCAAATCCTGGTTCGCTCGACGTAATCGCTCCCCACAATTACTTTCCCGGTCGCCTGCAGCCTTTGAGCTTGCGAGCTCCGCTGGGGAGGGGCGTCACCACCGGCACCATCGTGAGGTGTTGGTGACCATTTTGAGAACGGTGCCATATCATCTTTGCCCTCGACATACCAAAGTTTCCGGGCGGCATCCCAGCGGGCGCCCAGTTTCTTGGCTTCTTCCTTTCCTGCAAAGGGGACTTTCAAATTCTATCTCATTTCATTCCCTAGTTAAGCGTCTTGGTCGCGCATTATTGAATCGCCCGGTATTTTTGGAGGTTCCAACCTCTGAGAAGATGGAGCAACGAACCAGTCAAACAAGTTTTCCACTGAAGTTCGCGAACGCACTGTTCGGATGGTCCAAGAGCACCGGCAAGAGTATCCGGCGCATTGGGTGGCGATCGAGTCGATTGACAATTACCGCGGCAAGCGTCAGCGCTGATGCAGGTCAGACCGATAGATGGGTTGTATAGACACGCAATTGTGCTGAGCTAGCCAACTCGTCCACCGCAATGTTGAAGCTAAGTCGTCGCGCGTATCGCCATCGCCCAACCCTTGCTCAGGGGGGCAACTCACAAAGTGGCCATCACCATTTTGACGCGCATCATGCACACTGCGATGGTCGTCCAAAGCAATCCAGTGTCGTAGATGGAGCCGTGTGGCTTCTTCACGAACAGCCTCGGCCCTGGAGCCGTTTTCAAGAATAGGCATTACACCGACCAAACGCCTCCCAAGTTCCTTGCCCAAAAAAGTAGCCAAGTCTTCTTCAGAATGGTACTTCCGCCAGTCAGAGCTAATGACAATCTGAACATTGGGATGTGACTGAAGCAAGTTTTCAAGATGCGTTCGCCAGCAGAATAGCCGCTCATTCGGGACAAACTCGCCATTTCCGTCGATGGTGGGCTCGCCCGCCTGATGGAGAACGCCGTCAAAGTCCAGAAAAAGGACAGGCAGGGATAATCGGTCTGGAGTAAGCATTATTCGTAGGAACCAAAAAACTGCAGAAAAAATACACTAACGCCGATATGGAAAGGCGGACCCAAGTATACAGGGTCCGCCTTTTCAGTGCAGTCGAGCATGATCTAGCCGGTCGCCGCAGTGTAACCGCGCAGTGTAACCATTAACCCACCAGCGTTCTTGTCTACGCCGAGATGTTGTGCAAGGCAGACCGCAGCGGCTTATCGGCGAAGCGTTGCTTCCACAGCCTGGGCGTAAGCTCACCAACCTGAGAAGCCGGATGATGGCCAACCCGTTGCAAGACATCGGCCAGGTAATCATAGGGATCGATTTTATGCAAACAGCAAGTCACGATCAGTCTCTGCATGATGCCGACGTGTCGGGCCCCGAGTTCGGTCCAGCAAAATATCCAGTTTTTCGCCCCATCGGAATCGCCCGCAGGGCGCGTTCCAGATAATTGGTATCGATCTGTTGTCCGGATCGGTCAAATAAATTTCCAGCCCAAACCGTCGCTCGCGGGCGTAAGCCAGCGCCTTCGTCAGCGGATTACTCGGCAATAAGCCCTGCGCCTCAAACTGCTGATTATTTCAGGCAAAGAATTGCACAACGATCGGCTTGGCATGGTTCAAGCGATAGTCGCCTTTCTTCGTTCCCTTCAGTTTCTGGTTGCGGATGTGTTCTTCTATGGCATACAGGGCACCGATCAAATCGAGCCCACAAGCCGCCACCGCCGGATCAGCGGCTTCTGCCTCAAACAATTCTTCGCTGTAATTTGCGGCTGATTATTTTTTTTAATCTTTTTGACATGTTGGCTTTCTAGAATGCTGTCTCGGCCGTGATAGCACTCATTCTCGAAAAGGAACCGCCTTCGATGTACGCCAACAAAGTCCAAAAGATTCTGCCCTCGCTGATCAGCGCCCTGTTTATTGTCTCCCTTGCCGCCTGCAACGATGACAAAGCCGGTGCCAAAGCTGCTGCAACGCAGGTTGCCGCCAAAGTTAACGGCGCGGAAATTTCAGTACATCAGATCAACGGACTGCTGGCCAAGGCCACCGGCGTCACCAACGAAAACGCCCCACGCGCTCGCAAGGAAATTCTCGACCGCCTGGTCGATCAGCAACTCGCCGTCGAACAGGCGCTGGCCAAGAAGCTCGACCGCAACCCAGACGTACTGCTCAACATTGAAGCGGCACGGCGCGAAATCTTGGCTCGCAGCTACGTTGAACAAATCGCCGCCGCCCAGCCCAAATCGACCGACGAAGAGATCAAGCGCTACTACGACGAACACCCCGATCTCTTCTCGAAACGCCGTGTCTACAACATCCAGGAACTCGATATCCCCAAGAATGCCGGTTCAGTTGATGAGCTGCAGGGCTATGTTTCCTCCGGCAAGTCGATTGAAGAAATCGCCAACTGGCTGAAGAGCAAAAACATCCCGGCCCGGGGTAGTGCCGGCACGCGGGCGGCCGAACAACTGCCGATTGAATTGCTGCCGCAACTGGCCAAGATCAAGGACGGCCAGACCGCACTGATCGAGGGCCCGCAGATGCTCTACGTCATGCGCGTCGTCGCCTCCCAGGCTGCGCCGATAGATGAAGCCACCGCCAAACCGTGGGTCCAGCAGTTCCTGCAGAACCAGCGCAATGGCAAGGCAGTCGGCGAAGAAATGAAGAAGCTCAAAGACGCCGCCAAGATTGAATTTGTTGGCGACTTCGCCACCCTCGCCGCTGCCCCGACGGCCACCGCCCCGGCAGCAACGATCGCAGACCCGAAAACCCCGGAAAGCAAACCAACCTCGAGTGCAGCAAACGCCCTCGAAAAAGGCGTTGCCGGTCTCAAATAAGCCGCACAACAAAAACAAAGGAAATCGTCAATGAACAAGGCAATCCACCGTCTGGTGTGCTGTCTCTGGATGCTACTTGCCATGTCGTTTGCCATGGCTGCCGACAACCAGAGCAAGGTTGATTACAAACTGGGCCAGGGCGACGCCATCCGCATCGTCGTTTTCCAGAACCCCGACCTCACGCTCGACTCCCGCGTCTCTGAAAGCGGCACCATCACCTACCCGCTGATCGGTAGCGTTGAAATCGGCGGCCTCTCCATTGAAGCCGCCGAGCGGCGCATTGCCAATGGGCTAAAAGCAGGCGGTTTCGTCCAGAAGCCGCAAGTCAATATCGTCTTGATGCAAGTCCGCGGCAATCAGGTTTCTGTCCTCGGCCAGGTCAACCGGCCCGGCCGCTTCCCGCTCGAAACCGCCAACACCCGCGTCTCCGACGTCCTTGCCTTGGCTGGCGGCATTGCCTCAACCGGTTCCGACACCATCATTGTCACCGGCATTCGCGACGGCAAGCCCTTCCGTCAGGAGATCGACTTCCCCAGCATCTATCTTGGCGACAAGAATGCCGAAGATATCCTCGTTGCTAGTGGCGATGTCTTCTACATCCACCGCGCCCCGGTCTTTTACATCTATGGCGAGGCCCAGCGCTCAGGTTCATACCGCATCGAACGCGGCATGACCATCCAGCAAGCGCTCGCCCAGGCTGGCGGCCCCACCCTGCGCGGATCCGAAGACCGAATCCGGGTTCACCGCCGCATGCCGGGCGGCGAAACCACCAAAATTTCACTCGACGCTCACGAACCCGTCATGCAAGACGACGTTATCTACGTGCGCGAAAGTCTGTTTTAAGACGAGCTCAATATGACCCTCCAACAGTTCCTGCTGATCCTCTGGGCGCGCCGCAAGCTCGTTCTCTTCACCTTCCTTGCCACCGTGCTCTCCACCACCGTGGTCAGTCTGCTCCTGCCGGAGGAATACACCGCCAGCACCGCCGTC
>Ga0136636_10000292_pt1 | contig 24382 bp, 23 predicted proteins | sample AntDrymUQ8522106_2_FD_104653 | JGI IMG/M metagenome (GOLD analysis project Ga0136636, IMG submission 104653) | Polar desert sand microbial communities from Dry Valleys, Antarctica - metaG UQ852 (21.06) | ecosystem: Environmental > Terrestrial > Soil > Desert | place: Antarctica: Dry Valley... | reverse complement strand
TGGGCATTGTTGCGCCGGTAAAAGACTATCAGTTTAGCTGGCATATAAACCAGGCACTGGGTTTTCATTTTGTAATGAACCACAGTTTGGAGATACAATTAAGAAAAAAGGAACGCAATTATTTTTTTTCTATTTATGAATATGTTGTGCCTGGTTCTACTATGGTGCATTATTTGTATAACAACGAAGACGATGGCGAATATTTATTACCGGAGTTTAAACACCTCGATTTTTTGTGGTTGGCAAAAGGAGAAGAGATGGAAAAAGATGAAGTGAGCGTGTTGATACAATCATTAAGATTATTGCCTGCAGTGCAACTGGTAACAGAAATGACGAACGAAAAAATTAAAAACAAACAGTTTCTAATTCTTTAAAAATAAAATTTATGTGGAAAGAAAAATCCGGAAAGCTCTATCAAAAATTTGAATTTAAAACGTTTGTTGAGGCGTTTTCATTTATGACTGCCGTGGCTATGTTGGCAGAAAAAGCGGATCATCATCCAACATGGAAAAACACTTACAACAAAGTAGAAATTTGGTTGAGCACACACGATGCCGGCGATATAGTAACAGCTAAGGATACAAAACTTGCCAAGCAAATAGATGGTCTTAAGCCCGCTGCTTAATATATTTTATAAGTGCAAAAATGGAAACAAGCATCCAGGTTGCTTCTAAAATAATAAAAGGAAAAAAACGAATGACCACACTGGAGGCGCAGGATAAACCTGCGCCCACAATGTTTAATAAAATATAAGGCAGGCTATCCTGTTTCCATTTTTGCAACAGGTTCATCAGAAAAGCCAGTAACAAAATGGTTACACCAATGGAACCTAAAATTTCTCCGGTAGAAAAATGCATGGCGATGATTTAAATAACAGTCACCACTTTTTCTGCCTTGCTTACAAGTTGCCCAATAGGATTTGCGAAAGCACCCAAGCCATTTTCATTTAATATTTCCGTAAGCTCATCTACCCCGTTTTTGTTAACAGCAATTAATAACCCACCACTTGTTTGCGGGTCTGCCAAAATTGCCCATTGTTCTTCAGTGAGATTTGTAATTTTATGACCGTAACTGTCACGGTTTCTATTTGTGCCGCCTGGCACACAGCCTTGAGAAATATATTCTTTAATTGAGGAATTAATCAGTGGAACTGCACCAAAATTTACCTCAGCACTCAAACCGCTTCCCTCTGCCATTTCTGTAAGGTGGCCAAGTAACCCAAAACCTGTAACATCGGTCATAGCTGTAACGGCAGCTAATTTTCCTAATTGCTCACCAATTTTATTAAGCTGCATCATCTGGTTTGCAGCCATGTTTTTATGTTCTTCTTTTAGCAACGATTTTTTTTCTGCAGTAGTCAATATACCCACGCCAATTGGTTTGGTAAGAAACAATATATCGCCATCCTTTGCCTGGTTATTTTGTTTTACATTTTCTATGTCTACAATTCCATTTACAGACAAGCCAAAAATTGGTTCCGGCGAATCAATGCTGTGACCACCCGCTAAAGAAATGCCTGCTTCTTTGCAAATACTTCTTGCACCATCTATAACCTGTTGTGCAACTTCGGGCGAAAGTTTGTTTATTGGCCATCCAAGTATAGCAATTGCCAGAATCGGTTTTCCACCCATTGCATACACATCGCTAATGGCGTTTGCAGATGCTATGCGTCCAAAATTAAAAGGATCGTCAACTATTGGCATAAAAAAATCAGTAGTAGAAATCAGTGCGGTTCCATTTCCTAAATCCAGCACCGCTGCATCATCTTTACTGTGGTTCCCTACAATTAATTTATCGTTATCTGGCATTGCAATATTGCCTTTTAAAATAACATCCAATACCTGCGGAGAAATTTTGCAACCGCAACCTGCGCCATGAGAATATTGTGTAAGTTTTATTTCGCTCATCTTAATTATTATTCAATTTTATTAGTTCAATATTTTGTGCTGTATTTACCAATTTAGCAGGAATGTTTTTTATAAGACTTTCTGCATTTTCTCTATTGTACAAACCTTTTGCGTACCACTTATCGTAGTAGTGTAACAATATTCTAAAGCTTTCTTTAAAATTATTTTCAAGCAAAAAGTTAATGGCGTTTTTAGTTTCTAAACCACCCAGTCTTTTTTGAATGCGCATAATGGCATTTACAAGACCTGCTTTTTCGTGAACGCCATATTCATCCGTTAAATAACTTAATCTTTCTTCAAAAGGAATATCAACAAAATATACTGGTGCCTTTCGCATGCAATACCACAAAGGCATCGGTATTTGTAAGTTACCAATTCGCTGGCTTTCATCTTCGAGCCAAATGCAATTTGCAGCCGGCATTTGGCAGTTTGGAGCGGAGTCAATAGTTATAGTTTTTGTTTGTACAGCAAGCTTTTCTGCAAGCATATTTTCAAACATTTCCTGTGTAGGTTGAGGTGGATTTCCCAAAGCTCCCAATGCAGAACCTTTGTGATTTGCCAAACCCTCTAAATCTATAATTCGGTTGTTTTCTTTTGCCAATGCATGTAGCAACAATGTTTTTCCGCTACCTGTATAGCCACCAATTATTTTAAAATTATATGCTTTTGAAAATTGGTCTAACACCCAATTTCTGTAACATTTGTAACCATCAATAAGTGTGTAAACTTTAAAACCATATAAGTCTAACAGCCAGGCCACAGCTGCGCTTCTCATTCCGCCACGCCAACAGTGAAGTAGGACACAGTTGGCAGTCGGCAGTGGGCAATCAATCTTTTCAATATTTGGACTCTTTTCTAATTGATCAATGCTTACAGCCTCTTGCCTCTTGACTTTTGCTCCCGCATTTCTGCGGGACCCACTGCTAACTATCTCTTCCACCTTCTCCACCATCCCCCGCATATTTGGTCCAAAAAAATCCAGCCCAATTTTGATGGCATTTTCCCTGCTTTGTTGTTTATAGGTTGTACCAACTTTTACTCTTTCTTCGTCGTTAAATAATGGCAAACTAATAGCGCCTGGCATATGGGCGTGTGCATATTCACCGGGGCTTCGCACATCGAGCACAGGGTGATTTTTTGCAAACAGTAAAAATTCTTCGATGCTTATTTTGTTGACGGCCATAATAATTGTAGGATGTAAAATTAGGCAATAATGTGTTGGAGTGGCAGTTTAAAGAAATCGAAAAAGGGAAATGTGCGGCCATAAAAATGCCCCTTATTAAAAGGGGCAGTGGATGATAAATTTTAAGATTATTTACTCTTTATAAATTTAAAAGCGGCTGAGTTCATGCAATACCTAAGCCCCGTTGGTTTTGGTCCATCGTTAAATACGTGTCCTAAATGCAAACCTGTACTCGTTTCAATAATTTCATCTCTCGACATGCCATAACTATCATCTTTTACAACAGTTACTTTGTTGTTTGCTACCGGCGCATAAAAACTTGGCCAACCCGTACCTGATTCAAATTTGGTTTCAGATGAAAATAATGTATCGCCTGTTGCTGCACTTACATAAAAACCTTTTTCGTGGTTATCATGATAAGGGTTTTGAAAAGGTGTTTCTGTACCACGCTTTACCATTACATCAAATTGAATGGGTGTTAATATTTTCTTCCATTCTGCTTCTGTTTTACCTTTTGAAAAGGTTTGTGCAGTTGGTTTGGTTTCCGTTTTTTTATTTGCCTGCTGCGCAGTGCATGCACTTGCTACAATAATCAAACTTAATAATGCTGTGAAATACTGTTTCATTTTTTATACTTTTTGTGTAGTTAAATAATTATCCTGCTGAATACTATATACGAGGGTTGTTGATTTTGCTTACATAAAAATATGTTATAGAAATGCAACGTAACGCTGTAAAATTTTTATTGTTGATCTGCTTTTTTCACTTCCATTTTTGGTAATTGCTTTTTTGTTTCAACATCTGGATACATTTTTTTATAATGATAAGAGGCGTTAAGCACAAACTGGTTAAATTCTATTTCGTTGCTGATGCTTGTAAACTCATACGAAGGACGATACCAAACCATAAAAGTATCGAGTGCCGCTCCATTTAATCGTGTAATACGACGAACAAATATTTTGTTAAAACGATAATTTATATACTTTTCCTCTTCATCTGCCTCTAGTCTTTTTTGAAAAGCTTTCATTCTTTTGTTTCTTTTAAAACGAAACATATTTATAAGCTCATTAGCATCTAATCCCACGCCACCGCCAGGGCCAATAGAGGTACCAACACCATTTTTGCGGTACGAAAATACTTCACCGTAATTTTGCCTGTTTTCTAAAGAATCCTGTTTGTAATTTTTTGAATATACAACCACCTCTTTCAAAATTCCATATTTGCTTTTTACCGAAATATGAAGAGAAATATCGAACTGGTTTGCATTTGGAATTTTATTGACAGCAAATTTTTGAGTGGGTTTGTTATTGTAAACGAAGTATACAGAATCACCATTATTTGTTTGAATGCTGTACCTGCCAAGTGAATCTGTAAAAGTTATTTTGTTGCCCGTACTCATAACTGTTGCACCTTCTACAAAGTTTATTTTACTATTATCTAACACAGTGCCGCTCACCACAATTTGTGCTGATGTGCCTAATGAGAAAAAATAAACAACGACTGATGTAAAAATTAAGCGCAAACCTTAGTTTTTTGATGGGTAATATTACGGCACAAAAAATTATCAAAGAAAAGCACTCATTTATTTAACAGGAAATTGAGAAAGAATAAGTGTAGAAATTTCTTTGGTGTAGTGTTGATGTTCTAAACCATGAATTTTCATAGCGAGGCTTTCGCTAGTTTCACCTTTTTCCACATCACAATTAGCCTGAAAAATAATTTTCCCATGGTCATACATTTCATCTACAAAGTGCATAGTAATACCGCTTTGTTTTTCGCCTGCTGCTATTACAGCTTCATGTACATGCTTGCCGTACATGCCTGCTCCACCATAAGCAGGCAATAATGCAGGGTGAATATTCACCATTTTTTGCGGATATGCTGCAATTACTTCTTGTGGTATTTTTTTTAAATACCCTGCCAATACAATAAAATCTATATGGTGCTTTTGTAAAATGTTTAAATAAAGAGTTGAATGAAATTGTGTAGGTTTTTTTTTTAGATCTAATATTTCAAACTGTATATGTGCTTTTTTAGCAATATTGATAACTCCAGCCGTGGGATTATTTGAAACAATTAATGCTATAGTTGCACATTTGTCTGGTAAAAAGGCGGGTAATGTTTTAATAATTATGTGTGCATTGGTACCAGCACCACTGGCAAATATGGCTATATTCATACTTCCGGTGTTTTAATATTCTCTCTCCTATTACTTCCTTTATTACTATTACCACCCATTCTTTCAATAATATTTTTTAAGTATTTTTTAAAAAAAGTAAATTGACCTAAAGGAATACTTATTAAAATTACACAAATAGGCCATAACATACTGACAATTAATATATATAATATAACCCAAACAATACCTTTATCTACGTAAGTAAAACCCATAACTTTTCTGCCTAAATAACCACACAAACTTCCCCCAATGGCAAAAGTGGCAATAATGAGTAAGAGTCTTCCTGCACTGACTTTCCATTTATTTTGTAGTTTTTTAAACATAGGGCAAATGTGAAGCAAATTTCCGGTAAAATACCTAACCTCAAACACATATTTTAATTCACTAATTTGGTTACAAACTGATGACAATCAAAATAAATTCTTCTTCCTATTTTAGATAAATAGGAGAATTTTCGTTAAAAAAAAATAAAAATGTTGATAGTTTGTCAGTATCCTGTCTTATTTTTGCACTCGGAATAGCCATTTTCTACAAAAAACCCGGCTTAATTGTATGATTCGTTACACAAAATTCATTACTCGGTTTATTGCAAGCCTAATCATCATTGGTTTTATCTCAAATAATAGTGCATTTGCACAAGGTGAGGCACTTTTTAAAGCAAATTGTGCCAACTGCCATAAGCCTGATGTTGATTACACAGGTCCTGCCTTACAAGGTTGGAAAGAAAGAACGCCTTCCAAAGATTGGATATACAAATGGGTGGCCAATCCGTCTGGCATGATTGCTACCGATGCATATTCAAAGGCATTGTTTGAAAAATGGAAACCTACTGTTATGACAGCCTTTCCGTCTTTGAAAAAAACAGAAATTGATGCTATAATGGCTTATGTGGATGCTTACAAAGCACCTGATCCGGGAAAAGGAGTACCCGGCGGCGCAACAGCATCTGAAAGCAGTGATAACAATTCTCTTCTCTTTGGTATTTTAACCCTTATTCTAGCAATAGTTGCTTTCATATTATTACAGGTAAATAGTAACCTTCGTAAATTATCTGATGATAAAGAAGGTATTTACCGTGGCGAACCAGTTCCTTTTTATAGAAACAAAACTTATTTAATGACCGCAGTATTACTCCTTTTTGGCTTGGGAGGCTATACTACAATTACTGCCGCTTATGGTTTGGGTCGTATGAAAAATTACCAGCCGGAGCAACCAATTTATTATTCACATAAAGTACATGCAGGCACCAATCAAATTAGTTGTTTGTATTGCCATGGTGGCACGCAAGATAGCAAGAGTGGTAGTATTCCTTCAGTAAACGTATGTATGAATTGCCATATGGCTATTAAAGAGTATAAAGGAGAAGCCATCACAAAAGAAGATGGAACATCGGTAAATGGTACTGCAGAAATTCAAAAATTATATGCTTACGCAGGATGGAATGCGGAGAAGAAGGAATATAATCCTGATAACAACAACGATGGCAAGCCGGATGGATCTCACCCAATAGAGTGGGTTAAAATTCATAACCTGCCAGATCATGTTTATTTTAACCATAGCCAACACGTAAAAGTTGGCAAGCAAAATTGTCAGACGTGTCATGGAAATATTCAGGAAATGCCTGAAGTTTATCAGTTTTCTGATTTAAGTATGGGTTGGTGTATTAACTGTCATAGAGAATCAAAAGTTGATTTTTACAATAAGGCAGATAGTACGGGCAACAAATTTTACAGCATCTACGAAAAGTTCCATGAGCAAATGAAGGATTCGGTTCTTGATAACAAGGGTAAAAAAATACCAAATCCGCACAGAATGGATAGTGTAACAGTTGAGAAAATAGGTGGAACGGAGTGTCAGAAATGCCATTATTAAAAAATTAGCCAATAGCTAATTTGATAATGTGCTAATGAAAGCACTAATATAGGAAGCACTTTGATAAAATTTTAAATTTCGAATTTAAAGAATCAGCACATTAGCAAATCAGCACAATAGCAGGTTTGTTTTAGGCACATTTTAACTAGTATGAGTAATAAACAATATTGGCAAAATTTTGGAGATCTTAACCAATCAGACAGGTTTAAAAAAGCTGCTGAAAAAGAATTTCAGGAAGAATTACTTCCATTGGAAGAATTGGATGGTAAAGGTTTACTGGATTTAAAAACGCCAAGAAGAGATTTTTTAAAATATCTTGGTTTTAGCACTGCTGCTGCCGCGATAGCTGCAAGCTGCGAAATGCCGGTACGCAAAGCTGTTCCTTTTCTTCAACGGCCTGATAGCGTTATTCCAGGTGTAGCTAATTATTATGCTTCTACTTATGTAAATGGTGGAGATGCAATAAGTGTTGTGGTAAAGCAGAGAGATGGCCGTCCAATTAAAATTGAAGGAAATGAACTTTCCTCCCTCACAAAAGGTGGAACAAGTGCTGCATCTCAGGCTTCTGTTTTAGACTTATACGATCCTACACGTCTTCGTCATCCTTTGCAGAAGAGTGGCAGTGATTACAAAGAAGTTACGAGTTTCGAAAATTTCGACAAGATTATAGCGGGGGCAATGGCCGGTATAGCTGGTAAACCGATTGTATTACTTACTTCAACTATACATTCACCATCTACGCTTCAAATTATAACTGACTTTATAGCAAAATATCCCGGTAGTCGTCACATACAATACGATGCAGTTAGTTATAGTGGTATGTTGCTGGCAAATGAAGCTTCCTATGGTAAAAGAGCATTGCCTCAATACCGTTTTGATTTAGCAAAAACAATTGTTAGCCTTGGCGCCGATTTTTTAGGAACATGGTTAAATTCAACTGAATACAGCAAACAATATTCTGAAAATAAGAAAGTAAAAGGATCTAAACCCGAATTAAGTCGCCACATTCATTTTGAAAGCATGATGAGTATGACGGGTAGCAATGCAGATGATCGTTATACTCACAAACCTTCTGAAACTGGTGCAGTAGCATTGGCTTTACTGGCAAAACTAGGCGGTGCAGCAAGCGCACCGGCATTAAAAGACGCAAGGTTAGCAAAAGGGATAGAACAAACTGCCGCTTTGCTTGCAGCAAATAAAGGTACTTCTCTGGTAGTATGTGGTAGTAACGATGTAAATGTACAATTAGTAGTTAACGCTATTAATGAAGCAATTGGTGCGAACGGGACAACTATTAACTGGGCAGCTACTTCAAATACTCGTAAAGGAATAGATACCGACATGGTAAAACTTGCTATGGATATGAATGCAGGTGGAGTTGGTGCTTTATTAGTGTATGACTGTAATCCAGTATATACTTATGCAGATGGTAAAAAGTTTGGGGAAGCGATTACAAAATTGCCTGTAAGTGTATCTTTTAACAGTACGATGGACGAAACAACGGAATTGTGTAAATATATTTTACCAAGCAACCATTGGCTGGAAAGCTGGGGAGATACAGAAGCTGTTTCTGGTTATGTAAGTCTTATTCAGCCCATCATCAATCCGTTATTTAAAACAAGATCTTTTCAAACATCCTTACTTAACTGGAGTGGTGCTGCTATGGCAATTGCCCCCGTTGTAAAAGATACAGCAGTAAAAGGATATGTGCAGGGAACTATACCCACTGTGACAGATGCGTACGAAAATTATTTAAAAACATATTGGGCTACCAAATTAGTTACACCAGAACTTTGGGATAAAGCTTTACAGGATGGTGTAATTGAATCACCCTCTGCTGCTATAACCAATAGCGGGGCTTATAATGCTGCAAGTTTAGGCGCTGCATCTGGCAAAATTGCTACAGTAAAACAAGGTGAGTACGAAGTAGTACTTTACCAAAAAATAGGAATGGGTACGGGTAGTCAGGCAAACAATCCTTGGTTGCAGGAATTGCCAGATCCTATTACAAAAGTTACATGGGATAATTACGCTATGGTTGCCCCATCAATGGCCAAAAAATTATTTGGTTTTGATGTCGCAAATCCAAACAGTAAAAAAGATGCGGATGATTATGAAGTGCATCCGGAAAAACCTGTAATGAAAATTACGGTAAATGGAAAAGTGTTACAATTACCTGTTTTAATTATACCTGGCCTAAATGCATCTACTATTGCAATAGCAGTAGGTTATGGCAGAACAAGCGCTAATACTGATAAAGCGGTAAATCTTGATAGAATAGGTCGTGCCGCGATTGGCTCAGGGCAAAATGCTTATATTTTTGCAGGTTGGGATGGTACTACATTTTCTTATTCCTCTCCTGCTACCATAGAAAAAACAGGCGAGACTTATGCACTCGCACAAACACAGGTGCATGGTTTTACAGAAGGGCGCCCTGTTATATACGAAACCAATTTAGCAGGTTATAGAAAAAATCCGGAAGAAGTTTTAGAAGAGCCAAGGCACGAGAGAGCATTAATTACACCAGATGGAAAAACAGATTATGTAAAAGATGCAACCATGTATCCGGATTTTGAAAAACCGGGTATTAAATGGGGAATGAGTATCGATTTAAATACTTGTACAGGTTGCAGCGCCTGCGTGGTAGCTTGTAATGCAGAAAATAATGTGAGTGTTGTAGGAAAGATACAGGTTCAAAGGGCGCACGAAATGCATTGGTTACGTATAGATCGCTATTTTACCGGCGATGTAGAAAACCCTGATGTAATTTTTCAACCAATGCTTTGCCAGCATTGTGATAACGCTCCTTGCGAAAATGTTTGTCCGGTAGCGGCAACAAACCACAGCAGCGAAGGTTTAAATCAAATGACGTACAACCGTTGTATCGGTACAAGGTATTGCGCTAATAATTGCCCTTATAAAGTTCGCCGTTTTAATTGGCTCGACTATAATGGAGCAGATAGTTTTGCTGATAATCAAAAATCACTTGTTGGTGTAGATACCAATGAAGTAACTGCGCAGATGAATGACGACCTTACCAGAATGGTTTTGAATCCAGATGTAACAATACGGTCTCGTGGTGTAATTGAAAAATGTTCCTTCTGTGTACAGCGTTTACAGGATAGTAAATTGGAGGCTAAAAAACAACAAGACCCATCATTGGTTCGAAATGTAAAAGTTGCTTGTGCACAGGCATGTCCTGCAAATGCCATCAGTTTTGGGAATGTGAATGACAAGCAAAGCGATGTTTATAAAATAAGAAATGTAGAGCAGGTAAATAGAAATTTCTATGTATTGGAGCAATTACATATACTTCCAAATGTGAGTTATTTAGCTAAAGTTAGAAATACAGACAGAGAGGTGAACAATGGAAATGAAAGAGAACATCATGCAGCGGCTGAACACGGTGCGGGAGAACACAAAACGGAGGGGCATAAAGAGGAGAAAGCAGTAGAAGCGGCACATTAAAGCCTCCCAAAGGACTTTGGTAGACTGAAAAAAGTCGCTTTGTTTTTTAATGCAATTAGATTTGTAGTTAAAGATGAGTAAAGAATAAAAGCAGAAATGCTTAATTACTAATATTGAAAAAAGAACTTAAGCCGGGCCTCCCTCATTTTTGAAGAGGGAACGAAGGTGAGGCTTTTAAATAAGAAATATGTCATTACTAAAATACGAATCGCAACAAAGGGAACCGTTGGTAGATGGTAACAAAGATTATCACCAGATAACGGAAGATATTATCAGCCCCATTGAGATGAAGCCGAGCAAGCTTTGGTACATTGGATTTTACGTCAGTGTAGCATTGTTGTTATTTGGTGTATACAGTATTTATCGGGAGGTTACTTACGGTATTGGACAATGGAATCTTAATAAAACAATTGGATGGGGTTGGGATATTACAAATTTTGTATGGTGGGTAGGTATAGGTCACGCCGGTACCCTTATTTCTGCAATTCTTTTATTGTTTAGACAAGGCTGGAGAACAGGTGTAAACCGTGCTGCAGAAGCAATGACAATTTTTGCAGTAATGTGTGCAGGGCAGTTTCCTATTTGGCATATGGGTCGTGTTTGGATGGCATTCTTTGTATTGCCTTACCCAAATACACGTGGTCCGTTGTGGGTAAACTTTAACTCTCCATTGTTGTGGGATGTATTTGCGATCTCAACTTACTTTACGGTTTCATTATTATTTTGGTACTCAGGTTTGTTGCCAGATTTTGCAACTGTAAGAGACAGAGCTAAAACAAAGTTTCGTAAAATGATGTACGGTGTGGCAGCTTTTGGATGGACCGGGAGTACAAAGCACTGGCAGAGACATGAATCCTTATCATTAGTGCTGGCGGGTTTAAGTACACCGCTTGTATTATCTGTACATACCATTGTATCTTTTGACTTTGCAACTTCTATTGTTCCAGGTTGGCATACTACCATTTTTCCTCCGTATTTTGTAGCGGGAGCTATATTCTCTGGATTTGCAATGGTACAGACCTTGTTAATTATTGTAAGAAAAGTGTTGAACCTACAAGATTATATTACTGTTGGCCACATTGAAGCTATGAACAAGGTTATTGTGCTTACAGGTAGTATTGTAGGTATAGCTTATTTAACTGAATTGTTTATAGCATGGTACGGACAAAATCCGTATGAAATACATGCATTCTTTGAAAACAGGGGTAATATTTTTAGCCCATATGGCTGGAGTTATTACTTAATGATGTTCTGTAATGTAGTATCGCCACAATTATTTTGGAGTAAGAAATTAAGAAGAAATATTACGGTTACATTCTTTATGAGTATCATCGTTAATATAGGTATGTGGTATGAGCGTTTTGTAATTATTGTTACATCTGTTTATAGAGATTTCTTACCATCTAGTTGGAGTACTTACTACAGCCCAAGCATTTATGAGATTGGCTTTTACCTTGGTACATTTGGTTTATTTTTTACCTGCTTCTTTTTCTTCGCAAAATACTTTCCGGTTATTGCTGTGGCAGAGATTAAATCAATCTTAAAAACAAGTGGCGAAAATTATAAAGTAAAAATGAGTGATATTGAAAAGGCAGATGCAGAGAAATTTTATATAGATGAGGTTGAGCATGCGCATTAATTGCCTCCTCAAACCCCTTCGATTGAGGGCCTACAAAGGAGATTGTTTTGAAGACTAAATTATAAATCGATTACAAAACCCGAAGGGGTTTAGTTTGAGTAATTACGGGTGAAATTGGTGGACTTGGGCAGAGACCCAAGCATAAAAAATAAATCTATGAGCGGAATTAAAAAATTTGTGGTAGGATCATTTGATGATGAAGCGGTACTTTTTCCTGCAGTAAAAAATGTAAGAAAAGCCGGTTACAAAATTCATGACGTTTATACACCTTTTCCTGTACATGGGTTAGACCATGCAATGGGATTAAGAGAAACAAGTTTACACACAGCAGGTTTTATTTATGCCATTACGGGAACTACTACTGCATTAGCTTTTATAAGTTGGGTTTTTACAAAAGACTGGCCCTTAAATATTGGAGGTAAACCTAATTTTGCTTTACCAGCATGGATTCCAATAACTTTTGAACTTACCGTACTTTTTTCCGCAGTAGGCATGGTTCTTACATTCTGTTATTTATGCCAGCTTTCACCATTTGTAAAAAAGCATCATTTTAGTCCACGTGCTACTGATGATCATTTTGTGATGGCCATTGAGTGTACAGATAAAACAAATGACAGCGAAGTGCAAAGTTTTTTACAAAATGCAGGTGCAAAAGAAATAAATGTGCAAATGGCAGAAACCGGATGGTGGCTTGGCAGATATGACAAAGAGCAAAAATTGTATAGAGAAGAATTAGGATATTAATAAAACGAATTAGTTTAATGCCTGCCTGTCGGCGAGATAGGGATAATTAACACAATGAAACTACTTACATATATAATACCGTCAACATTAATAACAGTAGCAATAATTTTTGCAAGTTGCGATAGTAAGCGTCAGCCGGGAAAAACGTATATGCCAGATATGGCCTACAGTAGAGCTTACGAAAGCTTTGCAGATAGAGATAGTACAAAATTCACGATGGATATGTATAACAAAGGTGGAGATATGATTTTTTTTAACAACGAACCACCAAGTGGAACAATAAAAAGAGGAGAATTGTTTCCTTATACATTACCAAATGACAGTAACGGGTATAATTTAAGTGCTACTGTTAAAAACCCATTTGATACTATTACGAAAGCAGAGTTGGCAGAGGCAGGAAGACTATACAATATTAATTGTGGTATTTGCCATGGAGCAACTGGTGTGGCAAATGGGCCTATTGCTTCTGGCGGTTACGTAGGTGGAGTTGCAAATCTAACTGCTGAAGCGTATATAAAAATGGCTGATGGTACTATGTTTCATTCTATAACCTACGGCAAAGGTGTAATGGGAAGCTACGCATCGCAGGTTACCAGAGCACAAAGATGGATGATTGTAAAATATATAAGAACATTACAACCCAATAGCGATTCTACATCTACAGCAGCGCCTGCAACAGCAGCTCCTACAACTACAGATACGACAGCTAAAAAAATATAATAATACCAACGTTAATTTAGGCACTACAAAAAATATTTAGATGAATCATAATTTTGAATTACCGGGTAGCTATAAAAAATGGACATGGGGCTTAATAGTTGCAGGATTACTTGCAGTGCTGTATGGCTTCATTGCCTTCCATCCTTTTGCTCACCCTGTACACGGTGACACCGGAGCACATGCAAATGTAAATAGCACAAGATTTTGGGCTGTATTATTACAAAACAGTGTGTATTGGTTACTCACTGTAAACGCAGCTATGTTTTTTATATGTATAACTACACTAGCTATGGGTGGCTGGCAGGTAGCCATGCGTAGGGTACCAGAGGCAATTTCCAGTGTAGTGCCAATTTTAGGATTGATAACATTTGTAATTTTATTAGCAATCGTTTTAGGCGGTCGTACAGATATATACCATTGGTTAGATCCAAACCTTTATGTTAAAGGGTCAGGTACGTTCGATAAGATTCTTAACGGGAAACATGGTTTTTTAAACCCTACTTTTTTTATCGTATGGTCAGCTGTATCTATTGGGTTATGGATTTTGTTAGGTCGTAAAATGCGTTCTCTTAGTTTGAAATCTGACGAAACAGGAGCAATGGATCATCAAACAGCAAAAAAATGGATAGATACTAATTTTACTTATTCGTCATATTTTATCGTATTTTTTGGATTGAGTGTTGCATCTACCGTGCCTTGGTTATGGCTAATGAGTATTGACCCACACTGGTACAGCACCATGTACAGTTGGTATACTTTTGCAAGCACATTTGTTTCTGGTCTGTCATTGATTGCGATATTCGTAATATTTTTGAAAAATAGGGGTCAATTAGAGTATGTAACTGAGGAACATTTGCATGATATTGGTAAATTTATGTTCGCATTTTCTGTGTTCTGGACGTACCTTTGGTTTGATCAATATATGCTTATTTGGTATAGCAATCAGCCCGAGGAAACAAGGTATTTTATTGATAGAATTGGAACAGCAACCGAGACGGGTCCTTACTACGGAATATTCTTCTTCAACCTTGTTGTAAATTTCCTTGGTCCGTTATTAATATTGATGAGGAAAAGCTCTAAAAGAAACTGGACAGTGGTAACTTTTGTGGCAGTTTTAATCATTTTCGGTCACTGGATAGATTTTTATCAGATGGTAATGCCGGGTACATTAGGCGAAAATGCAGAATTGATGCCTTTTGAATTTGGTGTAGCATGTTTGTTCATCGGAATAATAATGTGGGGCGTTGGCAGGTATTTATCTAAGCATTCATTGCTTGCAAAAAATCATCCTTTCTTAAAAGAAAGTATGATTCACCACACATAGATAAATTAAAATTTTCGGTTTGAGTAAGCAGTTTTGACAGTGAAAATGATTGTTGGTAATAAAATTGATCAACAGTAAAAAATAAAGTACAGATATGAAAGAGTTATTTATATTGGCTATTGTAATAATGGTTTTTATTGTGATATTTCAGATTGCAAAGGCAAGCGAATATGTAAGCGTATTAAAAGGAGAAGAGAAAACCCGCAAGCAAAATAATAAAATAAATGGATTTTTGTTAGTGGCGTTTTTAATACTTGGTTTAATAGGAGTATATGTTTGTAACGAATGGTTTTTTAAGAAGACGCTTTTTCCTCAGGGTTCTGCGTCTGTAGAAGGGGAGAAAATTGATTTCATGCTTTATCTAACTATTGGAGTAACAGGTGTAATTTTTATTATTACTCAAATTTTACTTTTTTGGTTTGCATTTAAATATCAGGAAAAAGAAGGTAAAAAAGCATTTTTCTTTCCACACAATACCAAACTAGAACTTTTGTGGACAACAGTTCCGGCAATTTTTCTTACAGTTTTAGTTGTATTTGGTTTAATAAACTGGTTCAAAATAACTGGTAATCCTCCAGATAATGCTATAGTAGTAGAAATTACTGGGCATCAGTTTGCTTGGGAAATGCGTTATCCTGGCAATGATGGTATTTTGGGTAAAAAGAATTACAGGTTATATAATAAGCCATCTGGAAATATACTCGGAGTTGATTTTGAAGATATAAATAGTTTAGATGATTTACATACTACGCAAATGCATTTACCGGTAGGTATACCGGTGAAATTGGTTATTGGTGCGCAAGATGTAATACATGATGTAGGACTAGTACATTTTAGGATGAAAATGGATGCTGTACCCGGCATACCTACAACACTATGGTTTACGCCAAAATATACGACTGAAGAAATGAAAGTGCGTACCGGTAATCCAAATTTTGTATATGAAATTAGTTGTGATCAAATTTGTGGGGCAAGTCATTTTTCCATGAGAGGTGTTATTGTAGTAGAGAAACCGGAAGAGTATAAAAAATGGATTGCAGATCAAAAGCCAGAATATTATTCCTTGTTTCCTGATAAAGATCCAACAAAAACAACCACTGACTCTACAAAAGCAATGGCAGCAGTTTTACCCGTAAAAAATTAATAGAAAGTTTTAAAATACAATATAATGAGTAACGTAATAACATTGAATGAAGCAGCGGTTCAGTTCGACACTCACCACGATGCACATCTCGATCACCATCACAAAGAAACATTTATTTCTAAATATGTTTTTAGTCTTGATCATAAAACCATTTCTAAACAATTTTTAGTAACAGGAATTATTTGGGCAATTATAGGCGGGTTATTTTCTGTGGTATTTCGTTTGCAACTTGGTTATCCTAACAGTACATTCCCATGGTTGGAAGATTTATTAGGCCATTGGGCAAAAGGTGGTAAAATACAACCTGAGTTTTATTATGCATTGGTAACTATGCACGGAACCATATTGGTGTTTTTTGTACTTACTGCAGGCTTAAGCGGTACATTTTCAAACTTTCTTATTCCTTTGCAGATAGGTGCAAGAGATATGGCATCTCCTCTACTTAACTGTATGAGTTATTGGTTTTTCTTTGGAGCATCTGTAGTTATGATGTCGTCATTGTTTGTGCAGACTGGTCCAGCAAGTGGAGGTTGGACAATTTATCCTCCATTAAGTGCATTGGGCGATGCGTCTTCTGGAAGTAAAATAGGAATGGATTTGTGGTTAGTGAGTATGGCGTTGTTTATTGTTTCTTCTCTCTTAGGAGGATTGAATTACATTACAACCGTTTTAAACATGCGTACTAAAGGTATGAGTATGACAAGGATGCCACTTACAATATGGGCATTCTTTTTTACCGCAGTATTAGGCGTTCTTTCTTTCCCGGTATTATTATCAGGCGCTATTTTGTTATTATTTGATAGAAACTTAGGCACTAGTTTCTTTTTGAGCGATATCGTAGTAGCGGGCAAGGTTTTACCAAATGAAGGTGGAAGTGCTATTTTATTCCAGCATTTATTTTGGTTCCTTGGGCATCCGGAGGTGTATATAATTTTATTGCCGGCAATGGGTATGTCGTCAGAAATATTATCTGTAAACAGTCGTAAACCAATATTTGGTTATATGGCGATGGTTGGCTCTTTGTTCGCTATCACAATTTTAGCATTTCTGGTATGGGCGCACCACATGTTTGTAACGGGTTTAAATCCATTTTTAGGAGCTTTCTTTGTGTTACTCACATTACTAATTGCTATACCGTCCGCTATAAAAGTTTTTAACTGGCTTACCACATTATGGAGGGGAAATATTAGGTTTACTCCTGCCATGTTGTTCGCCATTGGGTTTGTAAGTTTATTTATCAGTGGTGGTTTAACGGGAATATTTCTTGGAAACTCAGCCTTGGATATTCATCTACACGATACCTATTTTGTAATTGCGCATTTTCATATAGTAATGGGTGTGGCATCTTTCTTTGGTTTGTTTGCAGGTGTGTATCATTGGTTTCCAAAAATGTTTGGAAGATTTATGAATAACACACTTTCCTATATCCATTTTTGGGTTACGATAGTAGGAGCATATTTAATTTTCTGGCCAATGCATTACGAAGGGCTTGCTGGTATGCCACGTAGATATTATGATTTTTCCAACTGGGAGTCGTTTAAAATGTTTGGTGGACTAAATGAGTTTATCAGTATTGTTTCCATAGTTGTTTTTGCAGCACAATTGCTATTTGTAATTAACTTCTTTTACAGCATTTGGAAAGGAAGGAAAGTTACAACTATGAATCCTTGGGAAGCAACTACATTGGAATGGACAACACCGATTCGTCCAGGACATGGTAACTGGGTTGGTGAGATACCAGAAGTACACAGATGGCCATACGATTATGCAAAAGAAAGCAAAGACGGTAAAGATTTTATAATGCAGGATGTACCGGTTGGTGATGATGAAGAAAAACATTAGAGATAACCGTGAAACATGGAGTTGTAAAATGTGCAGATTCCGAAAAATTTGTATTAATGCAGTGAAAAGAAGGTATGAAAGTATAATGGTTTTGGATTAAAATAAAATGGAAGAAAATACACCGATAGCTGCATCAAGGTCTTTTGCAATAGCAAGCAAAGTGAAAGATTATTTTCAGCTAATAAAATTCACTTTGAGTTTTATGGTTGTGTTTAGTACTGTGGTAAGTTTTTTAATAGCGCCTTACGAAGAAGTGTACTCGAGGCATACATTAATATCAGTTCTTTTACTTTTTGTAGCAGGGTTATGCATTACTGGTTCTGCAAATACTATTAACCAGGCATTAGAAAAAGATACCGATGCATTAATGCTTCGTACGGCTAAAAGACCTATTGCCAGTGGAAGAATGAGTGTGAATGAAGCCTATGTTTTTGCTTTTATTACAGGCGCAATGGGAGTAGGGATGATGTGGTATTTTTTTAATTTGAGCAGTGCGTTAATAGGTTTGGCTAGCTTATTTATTTACGGTTTTATTTACACACCGCTAAAAAAAGTAAACTCAATAGCAGTATTAGTAGGAGCTATACCAGGAGCATTGCCTTGTTTAATTGGATGGGTAGCCGCAACAGATAATTTTGAAATAGGCGGTTGGATACTTTTTGGCATTCAGTTTATATGGCAATTTCCACATTTTTGGGCTATTGCCTGGCTTGCCCACGAAGATTATAGTAAAGCTGGTTTTAAATTATTACCGGCAGACAAAGGGCCAACTAAATTTACTGCTCTGCAAACCATTATGTACAGTGCTATGATGATACCAATTGGAATACTTCCATTTTTCTATCATATTGCCGGAGCTACAAGTTTGTGGATTTTGCTGGGTTGTAATTTGTGGATGTTGTATATGAGCATTGTCTTATTTATTAAAATGGATAAGGTTTCCGCAAGAAAAGTAATGTTTAGCTCATATTTTTATTTAATGGTTGTCTTTTTAAGCCTCTGGGCAGATAAAACAATAACATAGAACGTAGAGAATATATAATTATAGTTAGGCATACTTTAAAAAGTTAATTAAAAATGTAAACAGTTTTTAATTACACAATACATACAAAATGAATAGCGTGGCGTTAGAAAAAAAAGTAACAAAAATACATCCTCATAAGTTCACCTTATGGGTAGGTATAGGTAGTATATTAATGATGTTTGCAGGGCTCACAAGTGCATATATTGTTAAGCGAAACCAGGCAAACTGGCAAACATTTGATCTGCCTATTGCATTCTGGTACAGTACAGCCGCTATTATATTGAGCAGTTTTACACTTGTAATGGCAAAAAGTTCTTTTCAAAAGCGCTTAATGAGCCGTTATAGGTTATTAATGACGGCTACGTTGATACTTGGTTCTGTGTTTATAATATTGCAAGTAGTAGGCTTTCAACAATTGTGGAATAGTGGAATTACATTACAAAGTAATGTATCGTATTCTTTTTTATACGTGATAGTAGGTTTACATGCTGCCCACGTAATTGGAGGAATAATAACGTTAATAGTAATGTGTTTGCAAGCTTTTAGAAGAAATGTTAGAAATTACAGTATAGTGCCTGTTGACTTAATAAATACTTACTGGCACTTTGTAGATATTCTTTGGATATATCTATTGATCTTTTTATTGATGATAAAATAATATATTGTAAGAATTAGAGTGAAAGTTTCTCGATGAAGTTTGTAAATTTGGTTTTGGGAATTGTAAATAAGATTATAAATTACCTTTAAAAAAATTGGTATTGGTTTTGAAAAACAATATTAATTACATGATACTAATAGAACACTAAATATTATTATGTCGACAACAACAATACCAGCAGGAACAAAATGGTGGAACGGAGGCAAAAGCCCGTTTAATGCCAGTTATGGAAAAGTAATGATGTGGTACTTTTTAATGAGTGACGCATTTACATTTGGTGCGTTTCTTATTAGTTATGGCACCATTAGGTTTAGTGTAAACGATTGGGCAGATCCTAACAAAGTATTTAATTCTTTTCCGTTTGCAGGCCATGCAAATTTGCCTTTGGCATTCGTGAGTTTAATGACATTTATATTGATCTTTAGTTCTGTAACAATGGTGTTAGCAGTTCATGAAGGTCATAAAATGAACAGAAAAGGTGTAGAGAAATATATGATACTTACCATCATCGGCGGTGCAGCTTTTTTAGGTTGTCAGGCATGGGAGTGGACGCATTTACTTACGGGCGAGCATGTGACTTTATTAAATGATGGTACAATGTCTGTATTACCAACTACAGCTAGTTCAAACCCATGGGGATTGCCGCTTGCACATGAAGCCATGGTTGCAGCTTTACAAAAAACACCCCATGAACAATTGGTAAACATAGCTTCAACAATACATCATGGTGGCACCGAAGTAGCACACAATACCTCTGCTATGAGTAACCCTGAATTAATTAATATGATAAGTAATTCTGAAATTCATGCTACCAACCTTGGTCGCCCCGCATTTGGCAGTTACTTTTTCGGAATAACAGGATTTCATGGGTTTCATGTATTAAGTGGAGTGGTTATAAATATTATTATGTATATAAAAACAAAGCTTGGACATTTTGACCAAAGAGGTCATTATGAAATGATAGAAAAAGCGGGATTATATTGGCATTTTGTTGATCTTGTGTGGGTATTTGTATTCCTTTGCTTTTATCTTGTGTAAAATATTGAGTGCTTAATTTACATCTTTATTGTAAGATCAAAATTTTTAAAACAGTTAGGATTAGTATTAATATCTAATAGTCAACATCAAATTTATGAGTCAACATACAATCTCTCCGGAAATAACACATGCGCCGGAGCATTCAGAAGGTACCGGACGTATATGGAAAATATTTTGGGTATTATCTTTCCTAACAATTGTAGAACTTGCTTTAGGATATTTTTTATATTTCAAAGGAGAAAATTTATCTACAACAGTGGTGCTTATAACTAAAGTGGTAATTGGTATTTTAACGTTGTTAAAAGCCTATTACATTGTATCTGTATTTATGCATTTGGGAGATGAAGTAAGAAATATGATTATGACCATCACAGTACCATTGGTACTTTTTGTATGGTTTATTATTGCTTTTTTGTGGGATGGTAATAGTTGGAAAAATATGCGTAACACAAATGCCGGCAGCAGACCAAGTATAGAAAAAGTGCAAACAGTTCCGGTGAAAGAAGGCGACAGGAAATAGGTTTCGAAACAAGAAATTTTAAAACCATCATTGGAAAATGATGGTTTTTTACTTTTAATTATACCTTAATTTTTTTTACTTAAACTATCTTTGCGCACCTTAAAGAAAAGTATTTTTAAGTTCATCTTTTTATAAAATTTAATTGTGAATAAAAGAGCCATTCTTGCGTTATTGCTTGCCATTATGCTACCCATGACAGGTTACTGGATGGTAAAATATTTTAGTAAAGATGCAGTAACAATGCCCCGAAGATTTTTTTTTGACGACGTAACTTCTTCCAATAAGAGTGGAAAAATTGTAACAGATACAGTTTGGCATAAAGTAAGAAATATTGAATTTACAAACCAACTTAATAAAAAAGTTTCCCTAGATGATTTACATGGAAAAATATTAGTAGTAAACTTTTTCTTTACCAGTTGCCCTAGCATTTGCCCTGGGCTTGCACGTAACATGAAACGCTTGCAGGATACTTACATTAAGAACGACAGTATTGTACAATTTTTATCAATAAGTATTGATCCAACTAGAGACAGTGTACCAAAGCTGAGAGCCTTTGCAGATAAGTACAAAGCCAACCATGATAGTTGGTGGTTTGTAAACGGAGATAAAAAAGAAATTTACGATTTTGCTATAAAAGAAATGAAAGCCAATGTAGCGGATGTGGGTGCAGATACCGCTTTTCCGCATACAGAAAACTTTTTTTTACTGGATACCAACCGTGTCATACGTGGCTGGTATAATGGTTTTGATACAGTAAAATTGGCGCAATTAGCTAAAGATATTCCCACCATTATGCTGGAAAGAGATAAAAAAGCACCCTCTGTATTTAGAGACTTTATACCAATACTTCCTGTTATTTTTGTAGGAATAGCTATTATTATTTTAGTAATGGCATTGCTAAACCGAAACAGAAAATTTAAAAAATCTTATTAATGTTACAACCTTCTCTTGTAAAAAATGATGGCAAAGCAAAAATACTTATATGGACAGTTTCCATCATTGTTTTTGTAGCTGTTGCAGTATTGAGTAAAGTAAAATTAAATTTAGATCTGCCTTTTAATGTGCATGTTTTTGCAACATTTAATGCGGTGGTAAATTCATTGGTAGCCTTGTTATTAGTAGCAGGATTAATTACAGCAAAAAGTAAAAACTACCACACACATAAAAAAATAATGTTATCAGCCATTATTTTGTCAGTGCTTTTTTTATTAAGCTATATATGCCACCATTTACTTGCAGGCGAAACAAAATATGGAGATATTGACCATGATGGAGTACTTAGCTTAAATGAAACTGCGATGGCGGGAAGTACAAGGGTTTTTTACTACATTTTATTGATTACGCACATTCCACTTGCAGCAATTATACTTCCCTTTATACTTTTTACTGCTTACCGTGCATTAACAGGAGAGTATGAAAAACACCGTAAACTTGTAAGAATTACATGGCCTGTGTGGTTTTTTGTAGCAGTAAGTGGTGTCGTTGTGTATTTAATGATAAGCCCTTATTACAGTTAAGGTTTAATTTCTTCTTCAGTTATTTTTACAACAGCTATTTTATTTTTACCAAGGTAAGATATAAGCACATTTATATTATCTCCTACATTTATTCCCTCTTCGAAATTAATTTTCGCCTGTATTTTTTCGCCTATAATATTAAGGTAAATACTGTGAGGAGAAACTTTAATAACTTCAGCAGAAATGAGTGTTTTGGTTTTGAATAATTTTACTGCCTGTTCAAATTCAGGAATGTATTTGTTGTTAAATAAAGATGCAAATATTTTTTCTTTTTTTTCAATATTCTCCAAAGAAAAATGTACCTGTTCATTTAAGTCCAGCTCTGCAGGTACAATTTGCCAAGGCGAAAATGGTACGGGGAAAAATAAATAACTGTCTATTTCTTTTACAAAATACTTATCATCTACCATTTTAAGATATCCAATAAATTTATTGCTAATAAAACTTTTATTGATAAGTACATCCAAAGCATTGTTGTATAAAAACTCCGTGCCGCTTGCCATCATTCTATCGCCACGGTCAGATAATTTTACCTGAAAACTTACCACATCTCCTACCATAAAATGGTGCGTTTTTTTAATAAGATTTTTCTCCTTCATTTTTTTTTGCGCCTGTTCATCTATACTTGCACGAACCGTCTTTTTTTTGTTTCCCTCTTCATATTCTATCATGGCATATTTCTTTTCGTGGTTAATGAAAGATATTTTGCCTTCTATTGTTTGGCTCATTATGGAGTCTTTTTAATGTTGTCAGTAAAGGTATGTTTAAAGGGGGATGAATGGAAGGAGTTAGAGGGGGGGCAAAGGAGGGGCTAGAAGATCAAAGGAGAAAAAAAGTCAAAGGAGAAAGAGAGTTCAAAGGAGAAAAAGAGTTTAAAGGGAAAACTTTTTTAACCGATGTTAGGAATGTAACAGATAGAAGAAAAGATATAAATATGAAGACAATGAATAAATAACAGAATGCTGAAATAAAAAAGGGGATGTGGCAAAATGTCCGGAAAAATAATAACGCCAGAAAAATAGACATTATACGATTGATGATAACCAATTTTATGTACTCAAGCATTCTATTCAAACTTTCCCTCTTTATTAATTAATGCAAAAAACTTATCTAAATTTCCTCCTACAGCTTGTTCAAAAGAGGCTTTCATATCTTCTGGTTGAGGATGTTTATTTTTCCAGTTTTTAAAATACGTTTGCATGGCTTTATCCATTATTTCTCTGCCTACTGAAGCTTCTAAAAGCGATAACCAATAAGCAGTTTTCACATAAGATATTAAACCGTACTCATCAGAATTTGGAAATTTCTCTGCAGAAATATCCATGGCTGATTGCATAGGAATATTTTTCTCAATAACATTATAGATAGTGCTTAAAAATTCTTCGGCAGGTAATTTTTTTATTTCAGCAGGTATGGCATCTCCAAAAACAGAATTGGTTCTGTATTTTTCGGCTTCGTACCTAAACTGGTAAAAAGAATTTAAGCCTTCGTCCATCCATGTATGTGCACGCTCGTTACTACCAAGCATACTCATAAACCAGTTGTGCCCTATTTCATGTGTAATAACTGCATCAAGCGTTGGCGCTTTAGCATCTGGACTTGT
>Ga0136636_10000291_pt1 | contig 24409 bp, 24 predicted proteins | sample AntDrymUQ8522106_2_FD_104653 | JGI IMG/M metagenome (GOLD analysis project Ga0136636, IMG submission 104653) | Polar desert sand microbial communities from Dry Valleys, Antarctica - metaG UQ852 (21.06) | ecosystem: Environmental > Terrestrial > Soil > Desert | place: Antarctica: Dry Valley... | reverse complement strand
GAATTTAGGTTTTTTTTGTAGAACTGCAGCACTATTGACCACCCCGTCAAAAATTCTTTGAATTTTTGCCACCCCTCCAAAGGAGGGGAATTTTTGTGCGGATCATTCTGATGGAATTTCCCGCAGAAGTGGGGCGAGAAATAAAGGAGCTGTTTTCGCCATTAAAAGAGCCATGGAAATGGAGCCCAATCTGAAAGTGACGCTGCCAAATTATGAACTCGCAAACGCGGCGAAAAATTCGGATCATCGGAATGAGAATAAAACTCCGCTCTAAATAAATAATCACCACTCAGCAATTTGGTGAGTTTTTTTTTGGACTCAAATGAAGGAAAGTTGCAGTAGAAAGTGATATTTTTGAACCTGTAAAATTAAACCCCTCCAAAAATGATATCATTAGAAGATATTCTGAAAAATCAAAAAGACGTTAAAGTAATTGATTCATCCATCGATTATAAAAACTACATAGCCTTCGATCTTTCCGCAAAACATACTGACCAACTGAATTTAGATTTAACCGATTCAGAGAAATTTGAGGGATTTGTGGAAAACCATCTTGCAGAAAATAAGGCGAAAGTCGCATTTGGAGGTTATTTAGAGCACCGAAATTTGTATAAAAGAAGTGAAACCTTTAATGATAAAAATACAGATGAGCGAAATATTCATATTGGTTTAGATCTTTGGATCAAAGCGGGAACTTCTGTACTGAGCGCCTTAGACGGGAAAATTCACAGTTTTCAAAACAATACTGCGTTTGGAGATTATGGTCCAACTGTCATTTTGGAACATCAAATTGAAGGTTTTATTTTTTACACTTTGTATGGACATTTAAGTTTGGAAAGTTTAGAGCGAAAAGTGGAAGGACAATTGGTGAAAAAAGGAGAAAAAATTGCAGAATTGGGAAAACCGCCAATTAATGGAGATTATGCGCCGCATCTGCATTTTGAAATTATTAAAAATATTCAAAATAAAAAAGGAGATTATCCCGGAGTTTGTAGTGTTAAAGAAGTGGAGTTTTATAAAGAAAATTGTCCAGACCCGAATTTATTACTAAAAATTACACGAGATTAAGTTTTCAATTTATTTTTTAAAAAACAAAATGTATTAAGGAGTCATAATATTTTTGGAATTGGGCGAAAATTTCAACGTGATCTGAGTCGCAAAATTTTCAAACTGATTTCAGAGATTTCTAAAATTATAATCGAATAAGGATTCTTTGTTGTCTTTTTTGGCGGAAACATTTACGGTTTTTCTATTTTAAAATGTGGTAAAAAATTTTTCCCAAATCTAATGAGACAGCGTATTCTCAATGTCATTCATGATCCAATCCAATTGCAGGTCTTTTTTTTCTAAAATTTGCTGCGTGGTGAGAATAATTTCTTCATCTGGTAAAACTCCCTTTTTCGTGTGGGTAAAGTCGATATTTGGCTGAATTAACATCAACCCAATCGGTAAATACAGTTTAGAATTTGGCAATTTTTCTGTAGAATATCTTCCGGCAACGGTTCCGTCATTTGCGCCACCCGTTTCTTCGCCAACTAAAAAGGCTCGCTTTTCATCTTTTAATTTTGAAGGTAAAATTGATGCTGCAGAAAAACTACTTCCATTGATAAGTACATAAACTTTACCCTCAAAATGATTTTTTTTCGGCTTTTTTAAGGAGAAAATCCCATTATTTTTCAGTAAAAACTTTTCCTTTTCTTTCTTCACAGAAAAAGCAGTTCCGACTAAATAAAAGGGATAACCAATTGCCGCGACTGGTTTAAAAACTATAGGAATTTCTCTGAAAAAATTAGCATGAAACATAGCGCTGCGAGAAGTTACTTCTATATCATTTATAAATTTAAATTCCTCTGCGACCAAATAAGAATACAAATTATTGATCTCCGAAAGAGAACCGCCCAAATTATTTCTAATATCCAATATCAAATATTTTGCCTTAGAATTCTTTAAGGTGGCAAAACTTTCTTTGTAGAATTTTTTGGAGTAGGTGCCAGAAAAAGTTTTTATTTTCATGTAAGCTACCGTGCTGTCTTTTTTCGGAAATTGAAGATCACGGTTAAAACTTTTGGTTACCACATTGTAATCTCTCGTTTTTCCGCTTTCACTTTTTGTAATTTTTTTAGCCTTTTTCTCCGTAATTTTCTTTTCTTCTTTCGTGATTTTTTCTCGGGTCAAATAGAAGGTTTTCAACTCATTTTGATACTTGGATTCTACTTTTACACTGTCTAGAATACCATATTCTGCGGTGAAATAATTGGGCCATCTCAAAGCCAACATGTATTTATGAAAGGTTTCATTGTAGCCATCACTCGTCACAAAAGGGCGGTATTTTTGAAGTAAATTTTTGGCTGGAATATCTTTTATGGCAAGGATTTCTGTTCCCACCTCCATGTTCGGGATTTTGTCTGCATTATCTTTTACAAAAATTCGGTCATCTTCTAACACAAAATTGTACCGACTCAAAAGTCCTTTTTGTTTCTCCAGATTTTTAATTTCTTTTCTGGTCAACCGCTTTCCTCTGGGATAAAGTTGCAAGTGTCCTTCTCTAACTTCTGCAATAATTGGTGCTAATTTTTGGTGAAATTCATTAGGTTTTAAGGGTTTGTTGAGCGTGGTTTTTATACTGTCGAATTTAAAATCGAGTTTTTCCTTAGAAATGTACCAATACAAATTAGGATGAAGTTGCTGAAGTTTGCGATGTGCAAAATCTACATCTTCGCGAAGCTTTTCCGGAGCGATGGTTTTTTCTAGTTTTTCATTGTATTTTTTCACGGAAAGGCAGGAAGTTAGCAGCACCGTAAATAAAAGTAGGAAAATGTTTTTCAAGGCAAAAATTTTCATAAAAATAGCATAAATATTCCTTTCTACCGATAAAAAAAACTTCGCAACATAGAGTACGAAGTTTTGATGAATGAATTTATTTTGACTAAGTATTATCCTAAAACAGTCACAGATTTTTGCAATAAATCGTAGATCGCATCTTTTCCATTGTCCGGTTTTACGTTTACCGCTTTGGTTCCATTAAAGTGAAGACAGGTGATGTAGCCAAGTTCAGCGGCATCTAAGCACGTAAATTTCACGCAATAATCAAGTGCTAAACCAACAATTTCTAATAATTTAATGTCATGGTATTTTAAAAAATCATCTAATCCTGTTTGCATGAAATGATTATTGTCCTGAAATGCGCTGTAACTGTCGAACTCTGCATTTTTTCCTTTTTGAATGATATGTGTTACTTTATCCTGATTGATATCTTTGTGAAATTCTGCCCCAAAAGTATCCTGAACGCAGTGATCTGGCCACATAAATTGAGGAATTTTATTGAGAATAATTGTTTCTCCCACTTTTTTTCCGTTCGTGCTTGCAAAACTTTTGTGATCTGCGGGATGCCAATCTTGAGTCAAAACAATTTGATCATATTCATTTTCTTTCATTAATAGATTGATGTAGGGGATAATTTCATTGGCTCCGGGAACGGCAAGAGCGCCACCTTCGAAAAAATCATTTTGTGCATCTACTATAATCAGGGCTTTTTTCATATTTTAAATTTTATCTGTTGAGTTTGAATTCAACTTTATTTATGTTAAATTTACACTTGAAAACGCAAAAGCTCAGCCAAAGTGGGCGATGCGCCAAATCGTCAAAATCATACCCTAAAATGGACAACCTAGAACATAAAAAATATCCACTCGGAAAATTTGAACATTCCAAAAAAATTACGGATCAAGACTTGGATAATCACATTAAAACCATGAAAGAGTTTCCCAGCAGATTGAAACATCTGGTGGAAAACTGGACAGATGATCAATTGGATACGCAATACAGAGAAGGTGGCTGGAAAGTTCGGCAACTTGTTCATCATCTTTCAGACAGCCATATGAACAGTTATATTCGCTTTAAACTGGCTTTGACGGAAGAAAATCCGACCATTAAACCTTACGATGAGGCAAAATGGGCAGAATTGCAAGACAGTTTCAGCATGGAAATCAAACCTGCACTTCAAATTTTAAAAGGACTGCATAAAAGATGGGTTTATGAAATGAAATGTCTGACAAACCGGGACTTCGATAGTACTTTTTTTCACCCCGAAGAACAAAAAACCTTTACCTTAAAAGAGAGTTTGGCTTTTTACGCATGGCATTGCAATCACCACTTTGCACAAATCGAAAATCTTAAAATGGAGAAAGGATGGTAGTAAATTCTGCACGAAATTTCTCCTATTCAAAGTATACACCATCACATAAAAAATAAATAAATGAGTTTTTTTGATAAAATTTTTGGCAACAACGAAGAAAAAAAATCAGCAAACAATTTTTGGCATCCGCTAAAATCAGAAGATGATTTAAAAGAGGCGATAACGAAATCCGCTGAAAATAAAGTAGCTATTTTTAAACATTCCACACGGTGTTTTATCTCAAAAACGGTTTTGAAAAATTTCGAAAAAGAAGTAGAGAATTCTGATAAAAAGGTGGATTACTATTTCTTGGACTTGATAGAATACCGTTCACTTTCTAATAAAATTGCAGATGATTTTGATATTACACATCAAAGTCCACAACTCATTGTTTTGGAAAATGGCAAAGCCATTAAAAATGCATCGCACCAAAGCATTTCTGTAAACTTGATTTAATTCTGATGGAAAATGTGCCAAATATTAACCATTATTTAGCTGAAATTCTAGAGGTTCCTTTGGATAAAGTTTCGGTTTGCAGTAATTTTTACACTTCAAAAAAAGTATATAAAAATGAATTTCTGCTGAATGAAGGTGACGTTTGTCCCAGTACATTTTTTGTAGAAAAAGGGTTGCTTAGAATGTATTCCCTTGACAAAAACGGTAAGGAACATATCATCCAGTTTGCACCGGAAAAATGGTTAATTTCAGACCGGAGTTCCGTTTATTTTAATGAAAAATCTAAATTTTATATTGAAGCCGTAGAAGAAACGGAAGTCTATCTTCTGAGTAATGATTTTTTCACCAAGCTGATTGATGTATTTCCGCATACGGCAGAAAATAACGACATTTTGCTGCAGAAACACATTCGGAATTTGCAGAATAGAATTAATTCACTCTTGGCCGAAACTGCTGAAGAACGCTACATGAATTTCATCAAAATGTATCCCGATATTTTGTTGCGCGTTCCACAATGGATGGTTGCCTCTTATCTGGGAATTACGCCAGAAAGTTTGAGCAGAGTTCGCAAGGAATTGGCGCGCAAGAATTTTGAGATTACATAAAAAAAGGAACTCGATTTGAGTTCCTTTTATATTTCCTGTAAATTTTATTTACCCAAATAAGATTTCAAAATCTTACTTCTGGTATTGTGTTTCAATCTTTTAATGGCTTTTTCTTTGATCTGGCGAACTCTTTCTCTTGTAAGATCAAAAGTTTCCCCGATTTCTTCTAAAGTCATTGGATGTTTTCCGTTCAAACCGAAATACAAACGAACCAGATCAGCCTCTCTTGGAGTCAAAGTTTGCAACGCTCTTTCAATTTCAATTTGTAAGGATTCCAACATCAAATCCTTGTCTGGACTTGGAGATTCACCGGAACGCAAAACATCGTATAAATTGGAGTCTTCACCTTCAACTAATGGCGCATCCATGGACAAATGTCGACCGGAATTTTTCATTGATTCCTTGATGTCGTCTTCGCTCATATCCAAAACTTCCGCTAATTCTTCTGGAGATGGAGGTCTTTCGTTTTCCTGCTCCAAATGTGCGTAAGCTTTGTTGATTTTATTGATCGATCCAATTTTATTCAAGGGCAATCTTACAATTCTCGACTGTTCTGCCAAAGCCTGCAAAATCGATTGACGAATCCACCAAACGGCGTAAGAGATAAATTTAAAACCTCTGGTTTCATCATATCTTTTTGCGGCTTTCATCAAGCCAAGATTCCCTTCATTAATTAGATCGGGTAGGGAAAGACCCTGATTTTGGTATTGTTTAGAAACAGACACCACGAAACGAAGGTTGGCTTTAATCAATTTTTCCAGCGCTACCCGATCTCCTGCGCGGATTTTTTGTGCTAAATCAACTTCTTCATCAGCGGTAATTAAATCAACTTTTCCAATCTCTTGCAAATACTTGTCGAGAGAGGCGGTTTCTCTGTTGGTAACCTGTTTGGTAATTTTTAATTGTCTCATATAAAAATAAGGTCCACTTTAGGACTGCATTATATTATACGAGCAGAAGTTGCAAAAGGTTACAAATAATTTAATATATTGTTCATACCCCTGTTTCGGCTGCAAATTTTAGAAGTCGAAAGTTTATTTTTTTGTTTTTTAGGGCGAACATTTCCGTCTTCCGTTCCCGCTATTTTTTCCCTTGCTTTTCCTTTCGTAAAAAATGAGCTCCACTCAAGCCGGGTCGCGATTTTCGCACTATAACCGGAGTTTCGCTAAGTAATCCAAATTGTCATAAAAAAACTCATTCTGCAGTGGCACAGAATGAGTTCAAATTAATTAGAAAGACTTCAATTATTTAATAATTAATTTAATGCTGTATTTTTTACCATTTGATTCCTGTGTTAAAAAGTAAACGCCGGATTTTACTCTTAGAGTAATCATATTTGTTCCCTTCAAAATATTTCCAGAATAAATAACTCTTCCAGAAGCATCAGAAATTACCGCAGTTCCCGCTTTTTCTGAAACTAAATTGAAAATTCCATTGCTAGGATTTGGATACACCTGAATTTTAGAAATTAATGTATTATCCGTGCCTAAGGAAATTGCGCATAAATAAGGTTTGTAATTAACCAATCCCAATGCAACATCATCTGTTTTGTGTGAAATTACGTTTTCTACCATGGCATCATCCGATAATTCATCTTCCCGCCAGCAATTATTTTTTGCGCTAATGGAATTGGGTGTATTATTAAATAGAGCAAAGGTGTTTCCGCCATTTCCATTATTTTTAAAAATGTTTTGTCCTGCACTTCCCAAACTTCCACCACCTAAATCTACGCTTGCCGTAGTTATTACGGTAATTCCCCACAAATGACCACGAATTTGATTTTTTTCAATTTTTATACCAGCTCCAACCGCACCGCTTCCGCTAATTGAAATCCCACTTCCCCCGGAATTTGGAAGATTTTCGGAATTATTATTGGTTAAAATATTATTAGAAATCACACCAGAAGAAGCATTCCCAGCAACCGTAATTCCGTATCGGTTATCTGTGACTGTATTACCATCGATTTCTACATTGTTTGTAACTCCTAAAAGCGACGAAACAGAAATTCCACCCACTCTTGTCAACGTTCGATCACCAAGAATGGTGTTGTTCAAAACTTTGGTAGTTCCTGTTCCGCTTGGTCCCATATTAATTTGTGGACGGTTAGAATTGGCTTTGGTATTGCCTTGAAGATAATTATTCGTAAATTCTAGTGCTACAGATTGATTAGCTCCAGAAGCAACCGCAGGCAAGTCGTTATTTAGAAACCTAGAATTTTTGACAATTGGATTTCCTCTTGAAAAGTTCACTGAAGCACCAGTAACCAAACCAGATTTAAAATTTCTAACCGTACAGTTATCCATTAAAAAGGTTGCTGTTAAAACCTGAATTCCACCACCGTATTCTAAAATAGTATTTTTAAAAGTTGCAGAAGCTGTTTCTTCAAATCTAATTCCTTTGAAAATCACTAAAGGATCTGTCGCCGTAATTAATAGATTTGTTGCTGTAGTATTGTAAACTCCACCGATTGTTAATTGGATTCCACCATTAATTTTAAGGGTTGTATTTTCATCCATAAGTAAAGTGTCGCCTGGTGAAATGGTAATATTTGCAGCCATTTGATAATCGGTACCATTATTAACCAAAGCTGTTGGAGCAGCTAGAGAAAGGGAAGCAAGGTTGTAACTGATCCCAGTTCCGGGACTTGTGAATTGCGCAAAACTGAGTATTGAGAGCAATGATAGAAAAAGTAGAGCTGTTTTTTTCATAGTAATTTCTTTCCCACAAAGTTAAAATTTTAAGTCATATTTTAGGAATTATAAATGTTAAAAGTTAATCTTTATACCTTATTTTTACGCAAAAATTAAAAAATGATGAATCTTTCACCGTTAATTATCGGCACAATGAGATGGGGGATTTGGGGTGCAAATCATTCCGGAAAAGAAGTTCAAAAATTACTCGAAATTTCTTTGGAAGAAGGCTTATCAAGCTTTGATCACGCAGACATTTATGGTGATTACACGACTGAAAAACTCTTTGGCGAGGCTTTTCGGGAAATGACAATCAATAGGGATGACATTCAGTTAATTTCTAAATGCGGAATTGAAATGCCCTGTAAAAATTCAAATTATTCCCTTAAATCATACAACTATTCACAACAACATATTTTAGATTCTGTAAATAATAGCCTGAAAAATTTAGGAACGGATTATTTGGATCTTTTTCTGCTGCATCGACCATCACCTTTAATGAATCCCGAACAGATTGCGGAAACATTTCACCAATTACAAGTAGAGGGTAAAGTTTTGCATTTTGGAGTGTCTAACTTTTCAGCTTCACAATTTGAACTTTTAAATGGGTTTTTTCCGCTTGTAACTAATCAGCTAGAGATTTCCCTGAACCATGTTGATGCTTTTTATGATGGAACCCTTGACCAATTAATGCAAAAAAAAGCCAAACCGATGGCTTATTCCGTCTTAGGAAATTATTTTTCGCAGAATTCTTCTGAAAATAATCGAATTAAATTGGTTTTGACAGAACTCTGTAAAAAATATAACGCAGAAGAGAATCAGATCCTGCTCGCATTTATTTTAAAACATCCAGCTCAAATACTGCCTGTAATAGGTACTTCACGTGCAGAATTGATTAAAACCCTCAGAAAAAGTTTATCCTTAGAACTGGACCGAACCGATTGGTTTCGCTTACTCGAAGCTAAAACTGGAAAAGAAGTAGATTAATTTGTGAAAAATAATTGCATTATTGATTATAAGTTGTATCTTGCACCTGTTTTTATATCCGAAGTCAATATGTTCATCATGGTTGAATTTCTTTTATAATTTCAACTTTTATTAATTTATAATTTTTTTTAAGATGAACATTTTTGTTTCAAACATCAATTACGCAACACAAGAACAGTCGTTGCAAGACTTATTTTCAGAATTTGGCGAAGTTTCTTCAGCTAAAGTAATTACTGACAGAGAAACTGGTAGATCCAGAGGATTCGGTTTCGTAGAAATGGGTGACGAAGAAGGCAAACAAGCCATCGAAGCACTTAACGGAAGAGAATTGGACGGTAAGGAACTTAACGTTTCCGAAGCGAAACCAAGAGAAGACAAACCAAGAAGATCATTCGACAATAACCGAAGCGGTGGCGGAGGTTACGGTGGAGGCGGTGGAAGCCGTGGTGGATCAGGAGGTGGAAGCGGTTACGGCGGAGGAAGTCGTGGCGGTTCTAACTGGTAAGATTTACCCTAATAAATCAGAGCGACTTTTAATTAAGTCGCTTTTTTTGTGCTTAATTTGTAATAAATTTAGTGCTAATACTACAGATTGACGTCTCTTTCATACGATCCAGGAAAAGTGTTTTAGAAAACGAATTGAAATCTTTCTAAATTTAATTTGAGGTTAGAATCTCGTGAACTGTGAAATATTTTTGAGGCAGCGTTAGATCGTTTCACACTTTGACTAGTTTTTTTTAACCAAAATGAGAACAGAGTCAGAATTGATCCAATAAGAAATTTTACCATTGGGTTCTCTTGACCGAATTACACTGTCAAGCAGTATTTTGAACTCATAATTATTTATTTTTTTATCGATGAAGAGGTTGTCCACCTCGATCTCGCCTTGGGCTGGATATAACTTAAATAACCGCTCTAAATCATTTTTTAGGTTAATTTTTGTTCCATTATAGGTAAGTGATATTTCAGAACTGAAGTTATTTTGCGGTATATTAAGCTCCAAAGTATTGCTATCAAACTGAAAAATATTTTTGTTGTATCGATCTGCTTTAAATAAATATTGATATTCCGAAATAGGTATGGAAAAATTTTTGACGAGTAAAGTCGTAGTTTGAGTCGTGGAAGCATCAATGATTGCAGGTGAATAATAGGTGTTTTTAAAATTACTCCCAATCAATTTTTGTATGCCAAAAAAATCCCCTTTTTCTACATTATTACTGAATTTAATTTGTTGATTTTTTTGGAGTAAATTCAGAAGTAAGTCAGTTTCTTTGCGCTCAGCCAAAAATTTAAATTTATCAGCGATTTCTGCTGAAACTTGAGAAGGAATTTTAGCTTCAAAATTAATTTTTCCCTCTTTTAGTAAATTTTCGTCTTTCAAAATCTTTTTTAATTCCGTATTTTGACTTCTTTTTGCGACAGAAAATGCATTTAGATAAGGAAAAATTAAAGCGAACAACCCAAAAATAAACAGACTTACGGGAATAAATTTAATTGTACCATTTTTCTTTAAAATAAAATAAATCACCACCGAAGCGAGCCAAAGTGCCAATATTAAAACAAAGTATCTCGGTTCTGTGTATCCATATTCTAAAATTCTGGTAAAAATGGACGTGAATAGAAGAAGGAGTAAGGGAATTAACGTGAAGTAAAATATTTTAGAGAAAACCTTTACCCAAGATTTCGAAGCTTCTTCTTTTAAAGGATGAACCAATAAAATGGCTAAAATCCCCACTACGGAATATGCCAAAATCAAATAAGAAACCCAACCTCTCGGAAGTTCCCAATTAATCAATATTTTGCCAGAATAGAAATACAGAATAGTAGCGTAAATAAGCAACAAAGGAATTAAAATATATTGCGTGAAAAACTTTAATATTTGCGGATAATTACTGTCCTTTTCTAATTTTTTTAAACCCTCAACATTAAATAAAAGGAAAATAAAACAACTCCCAAAAACGGACAAGAAGATAAAAGGATTTCTATAGTAACCGTCTTGAAAATTAAAATCAAAAAGTTGATCAACCGCCACAATCGCAAGCTGAACACCGCCAATTAAAACACCCGTAAATACACCAGTTAAGAAAATATTGATAAATAAATTTTTGTTGTATTGCCAAAAGTTAAGCTCTATTTTCTTTCCAAAAAAAGCAATAAATGAGACCAAAAGATGAGATAAAATGAAAATGGGAATCAGTAGAAAAGCGTAAACTTCTGTAAAATCCTGTTCTTTCTCCGGAAGTATATAATAGAAAATTGCTAAGAACAGCACTCCAGCAATCTGTAGGGGAATTACTTTTCCTATTCGTTCTGAAAGCATATTCAAACCAAAAGTGAGAGAAATGCCTAAAGTGCAAATAAGCGCATATTTCGCAAAAATAAATTCTGTTTGTTTATCTTGGTTTTCTTGAGACATTGCGATAAGAAAAACTGCTCCCAAAAGTGCCATGACTAAAACTAGAGGATATCTTCGCAGAACACCATCCGTTTTTCCAAATATTTCCTGAAATTTTTTGCGCATTTTCTAATTTTAAATTCGGATTTCAACTTTTATTTTTTATTCTTACGATCTTTCTTTTTGCCTTTTTTCTTTTTTTTATCCTTTTTGCCAGCGGTTATCTCCTCTATAAAATCACTTAAATTATCATTTTTTTCAGATTGTTTTTTCTTAGTTTTCTCCTTAGGCTTTGATTGATTAAAAGCATTTAGGTCAGACTCATCCAGTAATTTTTCCTGAATTAAAGTTTGCAGGAGATCTGATCCAGACCCATCAAAATAATTGTTTAAAAATTGATGAAGTACATGTTTTTTATAGTCCGAAAATGGTACGGAAACCGAATACTTAAAAATTCGACCTTCTTTCTCCGTTGTTAGAAACTCTTTTTCCACTAAAATTTTCAGAAAAGTAGAAACGGTATTCTGATGGGGTTTTGGCTCCTCATACTGTTCCATAATGTCTTTCATATATGCGGAGTCTAGTCTCCATAATATGTTCATCAAATTTTCTTCGGCGGCAGTTAAATAATTTATTTTCATAGTTTAATTTTGAAAGTGGATACTCGCATAAAGATAGACAAAAGAAACAAAACCAGCGATAAGTCCACCAATAAAGACTTCTTTTACCGTATGTCGTTTTAAAATAATTCTTGTAAATCCCACCGATACAGCAATTCCCGCCCAGATAATTCCAACCCAAGGATTTAAAGTGAAAAATAAAGCCGACACAAAAATATTAAAAGCGGTATGCATAGAACTTTTTATGAAATAATTGCTCAATTGCATGATAACCAATAAGATCAGAAGAAACAGCATTACTAAATCAATGTTATTATTGCTGTAAAAGTCATATAAAAGATAGAGTAGAAGTGATCCCTCTACAAAAAAATAGAGACTTTTTCTTTGATTCCGATCAGAAACATCCATATTCGTATATCGTTTTTTCTTCACATTGTAAAAGATCCAAATCGTGATGGGAATTACCGTGATTAACAGGATCGGGAGAAAAACTGCCGATGTTTCCCGCCAGGAATAATGAACTTTACTATAATAAATAAAGTAGATAAATAAAGAGGTTATTGGATTGAAAAAATTGGAGATCAATTTGGAAATTCGGATCACTAAAGTAGATTGAGGTCTGTCCATGTCATTATTAAAGTCCCAAAAATATGTATTTTATACGACGTATTGGTAAAATCTAATGTTTGCTACCAATAAACACAAAGTTTTTCGTTATTTTTGCCTCATATTTCAATAAGATATGAAGGAGTTTTCCAAAGAAGTATACCTGAAATGGTATGAAGAAATGACAATGTGGAGAAGATTTGAAGACAAATGTCGTTCGCTCTATCTCAAACAGAAAATCAGAGGATTTTTACATTTATACAATGGTCAGGAAGCAATTCCTGCGGGATTTACGCATGCGATGGATTTAACCAAAGACAGCATGATCACCGCATATAGATGTCACATTCATCCAATGGCAATGGGAGTTGACCCAAAAAGAATTATGGCAGAACTCTGTGGTAAAGCCACGGGAACTTCTGGCGGAATGGGTGGATCAATGCACATCTTCAGTCGCGAGAAAAGATTTTACGGCGGTCACGGAATCGTTGGTGGACAAATTCCTCTAGGAGCTGGAATTGCCTTTGCCGATAAATATTTTGAAACTGGCGGTGTTAATATCTGTTTCTTCGGAGATGGTGCAGCGCGTCAAGGTTCTCTGCATGAAACCTTTAACATGGCGATGAACTGGAAACTTCCTGTAGTTTTTGTAGTAGAAAATAATGGATACGCAATGGGAACTTCTGTGGGTAGAACTGCAAATCATGAAGATATTTACAAATTAGGATTAGGGTATGAAATGCCATGTTTGCCGGTAGATGCAATGGATCCAGAAAAAGTGGCAGAAGTTGCTTATGAAGCCATAGAAAGAGCCAGAAGAGGAGATGGTCCTACTTTTATTGAAGCCAGAACTTACCGTTTCCGGGGTCATTCTATGTCTGATGCGGAACATTACAGAACCAAAGACGAAGTTGCAGATCGTAAAAAAGATGATCCTATTGAAATTGTAAAGCATAAAATTTTAGATAACAATTGGGCTTCAGAAGATGCATTAAAGGCTATTGAAGAAAAATCCCGGGAATTTGTAGATGAATGTGTGGAGTTCATGGAGCAATCCCCTTATCCAGATCCAGAAAAGGTTTACGAGTACGTTTACGCGCAAGAAGATTATCCGTTCTTAAATAAATTAGAAAATAACTAAAACAATGTGAAGATGTGAAGATTTACTGGTAAGAAAAATATTCTGCAGGGATCAACTCATCATCACATTAACATATTAACATATTATAATTATGGCAGAAGTAATTACAATGCCCCGTCTTTCTGATACGATGACGGATGGAAAGGTAGCTAAATGGCACAAAAAAGTTGGTGATGCCGTAAAAGAAGGAGATATTTTAGCAGAAATCGAGACCGACAAAGCAGTTCAGGATTTTGAATCAGAATTTAATGGGATACTTCTCTATATTGGAACGGAAGAAGGGCAAGCTTCACCCGTTGATTCTATTTTAGCCATTATTGGGGAAGAAGGAGAAGATATTTCTGCATTAAAAGGGAATAATTCTTCGGCCGAAAAAACTGAAAATACTGCATCAGAAGCAACAGAAAGCGCAAAACCAGTAGAAGAAGTTGCTGCAGAGCAAAACAATTCGACTGAAATTCCAGAAGGTGTAGAAGTGATCACCATGCCGCGACTTTCTGATACCATGACGGATGGAAAGGTTGCCAAATGGCACAAAAAAGTAGGAGATACCGTAAAAGAAGGTGATATTTTAGCAGAAATTGAAACTGATAAAGCAGTTCAGGATTTTGAATCCGAATTTAACGGAACTCTTTTATACATCGGAACGCAGGAAGCTGAAGCAAGTCCCGTAGATTCTGTTTTAGCCATCATTGGACCGGAAGGAACCGATGTTTCCGGAATAGTTTCCGGCGATGGAAAAAAAGTAGAGCCTAAAACAGCAAATAATTCTGCTGAAAATATAGTTTCTGAAACAAAGAAAGAAGAAATTAAAACTTCAGAAAAAACGCAGACCTCAGAAACTCCAGAAAATAATTCAGAGCGCGTTGCGATTTCCCCTTTAGCGAAAAAAATGGCGACCGATAAAGGAATCGATGTACACACATTGAAAGGAAGTGGAGAGAATGGTCGCATCGTGAAAAAAGATGTAGAAAATTACACTCCAACTGTGGCTATGGCAACTTCTTCCGCTCCAAAAGAGACTCAAGAAACCAAAGCAGCATCGCCACAACCTGCAGCTGCAATGAATTTTGTTCAGGGTGAAGATTCCGAAACTCCGAATTCTCAGGTGAGAAATATCATCGCAAAAAGATTATCAGAGAGTAAATTTAGTGCACCACACTATTATTTGATCGTAGAAATCAATATGGACAAAGCAATTGCTGCCAGAAATGAGATCAATTCTTTACCAGATACCAAAATTTCTTTTAATGATATGATTATTAAAGCAGTGGCAATCGCTTTAAGAAAACATCCACAAGTTAATTCCAGCTGGAAAGAAGATAAAATTATTCACCATGGAAATATTAATGTGGGAGTTGCGGTGGCAATTCCAGATGGTTTGGTGGTTCCTGTTTTGAAAAATGCAGATCAAATGAATTACAACCAAATTTCTGCAAATGTTAAAGATTTGGCGGGTCGTGCAAAATCCAAAGGTTTGAAAGCCAATGAGATGGAAGGCTCAACATTCTCTGTATCGAATCTAGGAATGTTTGGAATTGAAACCTTCACTTCCATTATTAACCAGCCCAATTCTGCAATTTTATCGGTTGGTGCAATTATTGAAAAACCAATTGTTAAGAATGGCGCAATCGTAGTTGGAAATACCATGAAATTGTCTCTTGCATGTGATCACAGAGTCGTAGATGGTGCTACAGGTGCACAATTTTTGCAAACATTAAGAACGTATTTGGAACAGCCTTTAACTTTGCTGCTCTAAATTTTTCTTTAAAATAATCAAATCCTTTCGAAATTTTCGGAGGGATTTTTTCTTGGCGAAAGTTCTATTGAATTTCCCACACAGAATTTCTAAATTTCACCTTAATTATAAATCATTTTCCCTATTTTTGAAACCATGATCACAGCACACAATATTCACAAGTCCTACAAAGACCTGGAAGTTCTAAAAGGAGTTGATATTCACATTCGACAAGGAGAAGTAGTCTCCATTGTGGGGGAATCAGGTGCCGGAAAATCTACACTTTTGCAGATTTTGGGAACTTTGGATACGCCTACCAATCCCAAAAGTTTCCAGACAGAAATTTCATTAGATGGCAAATCTTTCATCACCATGAATGACCGTCAACTTTCCAAATTTCGAAATGAAAATATTGGTTTTGTCTTTCAATTTCATCAACTTTTACCAGAATTTACCGCCTTAGAAAACGTCTTACTTCCCACCCGAATTTCTGGGAAAAATGAAAAAGAATCTTTGGAGAAGGCAATTTCTATTTTCGAAGATTTGAATATTGCCCACCGATTGCACCACAAACCCGGTGAAATGTCTGGTGGAGAAGCGCAGAGAACCGCGGTTGCAAGAGCGCTGATTAATTCTCCGAAAATTATTTTTGCAGATGAACCTACAGGAAATCTAGATTCCAAAAATGCAGATGACCTTCACCAATTATTTTTCGATTTAAGAGACAAATACAATCAAACTTTTGTAATTGTAACGCACAATACTGCTCTTGCCAATACAACGGACCGAAAGTTAGTGATGAAAGACGGACAGATCATCAATTAAAATTGCTAAAAAAGTGAAAGCCATTTTTCTTTATTTATTTCTTTTTTCGGTTTGCAATGTAAATTCGCAGGCCATTCGATCTGCTAGAATTCTGGAAATTAAGAATTATGTGAAGGAAAAAAATTACAATCAAAATATTGCATTTTTCCTTGATTTTAAGATTCCTTCAAACAAATTCAGATTTTTTATTTTCGATTTGAAGAAGGAAAAAATTCTAGAGAAAGGCTTAGTTGCTCACGGTTCTGGTTCGGTAATTTCTAATTCAGAAAAATTACGTTTTAGCAATATAGAAGGTTCTTACCAATCCTCTTTAGGAAAATACGCGATTTCCAACAAATATTTTGGTACATTTGGGTGGTCTTATCGGTTGAAAGGTTTAGAAAAAAGCAACAGCAATGCTTTGAAAAGAGCCATTGTTATGCATGCGCTTTCTTGCGTAAAAGATAGTGAAAGTTCCGGGAAAACGTGTTTAAGTTTAGGTTGTCCGATGCTTTCTGAAGCCTTCTTCTTAACTGCTGCAAAATATATTGACGCCTCAAAAAAACCAATTATTCTCTACGCTTATTATTAACCGAAATTTTTAAGAAATGTCCATTAAATTTTTGGCTGAAGATGATCGACCCCGCGAAAAGTTTCTATCGAAAGGTAAAAACTCACTTTCGGATGCAGAATTATTAGCAATCATTATGGGAAGCGGAAACAGAGAAGATTCTGCCGTAGAATTGGCGAGGAAGATTTTGGATTCAGTGGAAAATAATTGGCATAATCTGTCCAAACTGCAGATTCCGGATTTAATTAAATTTAAAGGAGTGGGAACGGTGAAAGCGATCACTATTTGTACCGCTTTGGAAATCGGCAGACGTCGTGGTGCGCAAGAAGTTGTAGAAAAACTTAAAATAGAAAGCAGTGCAGATGGTTTTAAGATTTTGCAACCTTATCTCGGCGATCTGCAAACAGAACAATTTTGGGTCATTTTTCTGAATCAAAACAATAGAATTTTGGGGAAATCGCAGCTTTCTTCTGGTGGAATTAACCAATCAGTGGTAGATGTTCGGATTTTATTTAAAACTGCGCTGGAACATTTTGCAACAGGAATTGTAGTGGCGCACAACCATCCTTCCGGAAATTTAAAACCCAGCCAAGAAGATCTGAAAATTACCAAACAAATTAATGAAGCCGGTAAATTATTAAATGTGCAACTTTTGGATCATCTTATCATTGCTCAAAATTCCTTCTTTAGTTTCGCTGATGAAAATTTACTATGATTAGAAGAATTCAGTATAAAGACATCAACTTTTCGCAATATGAAAAGTGTATTGGCAATTCGGTTCAAAAAAATTTCTATGCAAAAAAAGAAGTTTTGGATCAACTTTCTAATTCCTGGGAAATTCTGGTTCATGGGGATTATGACTCGATTATGCCAATTCCTTTCCGAAAAAAATATAGCTTCAAAATAGTGATAATGCCTTTATTCTGTCAACAATTGGGTATTTTTGGAGCAGAAAAAAATCCAGATATTGAGCAGCAATTCTTAAATTACTTTCGCCGAAATTACAGGATTTTATATTATGCTTTTAATTATCATAATGCTTTTAAAACTTCTTTGGTCTGTAAGAAAAATTATTTCATTCCCAATATTGACTATAACTTATTGCGGAAAAGATATTTTAAAGGAAGAAAATCCACGGTGAAAGTAGCGCAGCACCTTCAATATAAAGAAATAAGGTTGCAGGATGAAATCAGTTTTATCAGAACTCATTTCAAAGGTTTACAAAAGGAAAGTGATCTGGAAAAATTTTTTGAATATTTGGCATTTTTAGAAAAGGAAAAGCAATTAAAAATAGTGGGTTCTTATCTTGAAAATCAACTTACCAATGCCGCAATTTTAGTAGAAAATAGAGATTCACTCGCACTTTTGGGATTAATTAATGATGAGAAATACAGACAAGATAATGGCGCCTCTTTCCTTATTGATAGAATTTTAAAAGAAAATATCCATGTAAAATCTTTTGATTTTATGGGAAGTATTATCCGTGGAATTGAAGTTTTTTTCAAAAGCTTTGGAGCAGATCTGCAGGAATATGCCGTCATAGAAAATAGAAAAATTGATTTGATAAAAAACATCTTCAGAAAGTAGCAAATTATTAGTAAATTTGCAACCTCATTTTTATCCATGATAGAGTCACCTTATTTTCCCTACGCTTTTGCATTGATGCTTGCATTGCCATTCTTGGTTTTCGCGCGTCAATTTGTATTTGCCTATATCAAACTCAAAAATCAAGAAATAAAATTATTGACCGTAAAAGGAAATGCAGAACAGCGTGTTCACGCTTATGAACGTTTGACCTTGTTCCTGGAGCGCCTAAAACCTGCCAATTTGGTCGTAAAATTCGATCGCAGTCTTGCCCCAAATGAATTTCTATTTTTAGTGGAAAAAAGCGTGCAGGAGGAATTTGATTATAATGCTTCGCAGCAACTTTACCTTACAAAAAATACCTGGAAGAGTGTGGTGAATTGTAAAAATAATGTGTTGCATATTGCGCATAAAACCTATGAAAATTTAAGTGAGAGTGCAACCTTAGATGAATTTAAAACCGTCTTCCTGATGAATTATATGAATGAATCGGATTTTGTTGCACAGACGATAGAAGATTTAAGAAGAGAAAATTTAATTGTAAACTAATAGATAATGATACCAAATTTTAAAGCACATCCATGGCATGGAATTTCTGCAGGAGAAGATGTACCGAATGTGGTGAACGTTTTTATAGAAATCGTTCCTTCAGATACCATCAAATATGAAATAGACAAGATCAGCGGTTATTTAAAAGTAGATCGGCCGCAGCAGTTTTCCAATATTATTCCAGCATTATACGGTTTTATTCCAAGGACCTATTGCCATGATGAAGTGTTAAGATTAGCAATAGAAAGTGGTGCAACAGATGTTCAAACGGGAGATTTAGATCCTTTGGATATTTGCGTTTTGAGTTCTCACAATATTCATAGTGGGGGAATGTTATTGGAAGCTATTCCTATTGGTGGATTTAAAATGATCGATAAAGGCGAAGCTGATGATAAAATTGTCGCGGTGATGAAAGGTGATCACGCCTTCGGACATTTCCGTGATATCGAAGATTTACCACAAGCTGAAGTCAAAAGATTAATGCACTATTTCCTGACCTACAAAAATCTTCCGGATGAACCGCAAAAATGTAGAATCCAGGAAGTTTATGGATCAGCACACGCAAAAGAGGTAATTATAGCTTCCCAAGCAGATTATGCAAATAAATTCGGGGGATAAATAAATTTGAAATAAATTTTTAAAAGACAGACTATTGAGTCCTGTCTTTTTTTCGTTTTTTGGCATAAATTGAATGGAGTTTTGAAAATATTTATGTACTTTCGGAAATTCTTATTAACAAATTTTTAACAAACATAATAAACTATGAATTATTTATTTTACTTGGTGCCTGTTTTTGGCGTCATTGCTTTAATTTACACTTTTATTCAGAGTTCCTGGGTAAGCAAACAAAATGCTGGAAATGCAAAAATGCAGGAAATCAGCGGCCACATTGCAGATGGTGCAATGGCTTTCCTAAAAGCAGAATACAAAGTAATGATGTATTTTGTGGTGATTGTTGCAGTTTTACTAGCGATCATGGGTGCTTCTAGCGCTAATTCTCACTGGACAATCGGACTTTCATTTGTTTTCGGTGCTATTCTTTCTGCTTTGGCAGGATTTATAGGGATGAAAATTGCCACCAAATCTAATGTAAGAACTGCAGAAGCTGCAAAAACTTCTTTAGCGAAAGCTTTAAAAGTTTCCTTCACCGGAGGTTCCGTTATGGGAATGGGTGTTGCAGGTTTAGCAGTATTAGGATTAGGTGGACTTTATATTATTTTGAAGCAAATTTTCGCGCCAAATTCAGGCGTTGATTCCCATGAGATGGAAAGAACCATTGAGATTCTTACCGGATTTTCTTTAGGAGCAGAATCAATTGCTCTTTTTGCTAGAGTAGGTGGAGGAATTTACACAAAAGCTGCCGATGTAGGAGCAGATTTAGTAGGAAAAGTAGAAGCTGGAATTCCGGAAGATGATCCAAGAAATCCCGCTACAATTGCCGATAATGTTGGTGATAACGTAGGTGATGTTGCTGGAATGGGAGCCGATTTATTCGGTTCGTATGTGGCTACAGTTTTGGCAACCATGGTTTTAGGAAGAGAAACTTTTTCGAATGACGCCTTCGGTGGATTTGCACCCATTCTTTTACCAATGCTAATCGCAGGGACTGGAATTATTTATTCCATGATCGGAACTCTATTTGTGAAAATTGGAGAAACTACAAAATTAGATACGGCACCTGTTCAAAATGCTTTAAATCTGGGAAACTGGGGAAGTATTGTGATCACCGCGATTTCTTCTTATTTCTTGGTAAATTTTTTAATGCCGGAAACCATGACTTTAAGAGGGCATGAATTCACTAAAATGGGTGTTTTCGGGGCAATTATTGTCGGATTGGTTGTAGGTACTTTGATGAGTATTATTACAGAATATTATACCGCAATGGGAAAAAGACCTGTAAAAAGTATTGTGAAACAATCTTCTACAGGACACGCTACTAATATTATCGGCGGACTTGCAGTAGGAATGGAATCTACGTTATTGCCAATTATCGTTTTAGCCGGAGGAATCTATGGTTCTTACCTTTGTGCAGGACTTTATGGAGTTGCAATTGCTGCAGCTGGAATGATGGCGACAACCGCAATGCAGTTGGCTATTGATGCTTTCGGACCGATTGCAGATAATGCAGGTGGAATTGCAGAAATGAGTGAATTGCCAAAAGAGGTAAGAGAAAGAACCGATGTTCTAGATGCCGTAGGAAATACCACTGCAGCTACAGGAAAAGGTTTTGCAATTGCTTCTGCAGCTTTGACGGCGCTTGCTTTATTTGCAGCGTTTGTAGGAATTGCAGGAATTGACGGGATTGATATTTACCGAGCCGATGTTTTAGCCGGATTATTTATTGGTGCCATGATTCCATTTATTTTCTCCTCATTAGCAATCAAAGCAGTAGGAGAAGCCGCGATGGCGATGGTAGAAGAAGTACGTCGTCAGTTCCGAGAAATTCCAGGAATTTTAGAAGGAACAGCAACACCGGAATATGAAAAATGTGTCGCAATTTCTACCGATGCTTCCATTAAAAAAATGATGCTTCCAGGAGCGATCGCTTTAATTTCTCCACTTTTGATGGGATTCATTTTCGGCCCGGAAGTTTTAGGAGGATTTTTAGCAGGAGCTACAGTTTCTGGTGTATTAATGGGAATGTTTCAAAACAATGCAGGTGGAGCTTGGGATAATGCAAAAAAATCTTTTGAACAAGGAGTTGAAATTAACGGAGAAACTTATTATAAAGGTTCTGAACCTCACAAAGCTTCTGTAACTGGAGATACCGTAGGAGATCCGTTCAAAGATACTTCCGGACCATCCATGAATATTTTGATTAAATTAATGTCGATCGTTTCCTTAGTAATTGCGCCAACTTTAGCAGTGATGCACAAAGATAAAATCGAAAATAACAGAAGAGAAAAGTTAGAAAATTTACAGAGAATGTCTGGAATTTCTGCAGGAACATTAAGTGAAACTGGAGTTCCTACTACAACTAACGGAGTTGCAACAAATGCGACAATTGTACCAGTTGTTGTTGGTCAGCTTAATGAGGAAGGTGATTTCGTATATGAAACAGGAAATATTCAGCAAGTTAAATTGTCTAACAAGACCATCAAGTTAGGAGAAAACAGTCAGCTTTTTTCCCTTTATAACGGCGTGAAATTAGAAGACAAAGCACTTTTAAATCAAGATAAATGGTACACCATTGAAAATCTATATTTCCAAAGTGGCAGCAGCGATCTGAAATCAGGCTCCGAAACTGAACTTAATAATTTAGCAGAAATTCTAAATGCGTATCCAACTTTAAAAGTAAAATTGGGAGGATATACAGATAACACTGGAAATCCAGACAGTAATCTCAAACTTTCTAATCTTCGTGCGCAAACTGCGAAATTAAAATTACTGGAAATGGGAATTTCTGGTGATCGAGTAGAAGCTGAAGGTTACGGATCGCAGTTTCCGGTTTGTGAAAATAATGATACAGACGAGTGCAAAGCTCAAAATAGAAGAATCGATGTGCGTGTTTTAAACTTTTAAAAAGCATTTCATACAGAAGAAGAATCCCAACATTTATTAATGTTGGGATTCTTTTTTAATTATTTAAGCGGAAATGTCTTTTTACGAAAACATTTTCTTCAACCGGGAATTTCAAAAAACTACTTGCATCTTTTTTCAATAATTCCATCGGTGAAGGATTTCCATTGAAATTTGCTGGCGAAAACGGTTCCACCAAGAGAAACTACTTCATTTCGCAACTTGTCCAAAAGGCTAAGATGATCGGTGTTTGGCATTTCATTTCTACCATGAACTTCGCAGCAGATGTTTTTGCCTTCTCTTTTTATGATTAAACAAAGAGTTGCCATTTCTTTATGAAAATGAGCAATTTTTCCATTTTTTTTCTGCGGATTTTCAGACGGTCGCACTCTTACGAAAACGGTTTCTCCCTGAGCAGTTTCTTCTGTGTCAATACATTCAATTTTCACCCAATCAAAACTACCACCCAAAAAATTATGAAGTCCCGGAATTTTGATCCGAACATAATTTCCTACTTCTGCATTGCTAAGGATCAATTCACCATCCTCATCACACAAAGCGAAATCCGCCTGTTCTTCGCCGGCAAAAAGTTCCCAGGAATTCACATCAAAAAATCTTTTCTTTATGCATTTAAAATGAAAAACGGCTTCAGAAACAGTCTCAAAACTATTTTTTGACACAGTGTCACTGAAACCACCTTCAATTTGTTCTGGAATTTTACTGTCCATAGTTTAAAAAAAATTTACGGTGTGTTATTATTTTGCTTTCATATTAATTTCAGACTTCGCCAACTTTGTTAAGTCCTTGTCACAAGTCTTTTCTTCTTTCAAAGTTTCTAATAGTAAATTCATCACTTTATTTTCTCCCAACAACTTGGCGTAAGTAGCCAAGGTTCCATAAGATGCAATTTCATAATGCTCTACCTTTTGAGCTGCCGCGATAATTGCTGCGTCTCTCACTGCTCCAGGCTCTGTTTCTTCCATGATGGACACTGCTTCTTTTAACAGACCATCCATTGCGTCGCACTTTACCGCTTCAGGCTTTAAATTTAAGAATTTAAAAGCACTTTCCAATCTTTTAACCTGATTTTTTGTATCTGCTAAATGATCTTTGACCGCGTTTTTCAGTTTTTTTGAAGTCGCGTTCTTTGCCATTTTTGGAAGATTTTTAACCAAAGCTTTTTCTGCCCAATACAAATCTTTTAATCCATCAACCATAAAATCTTTCAATTGATCTGCCGCATCTGCTTTTGCGGCTATTTTACCTTTCAATGCTGCTTTCTTTGCCATAATAATTATTTTAAATGTGTTATGTAGCCTAAAATTACTAAATATTTCTCTATCCTTCAAACATAATCGAAAATATTCAAAATATCGCCGAAAATTTTACTGCAATTTCTATGATTGTATATTTTCGCTACGGGATATTATATAGATAGATGACTTTAAAGTATAAATAAGAAAAAGACAAATTCATTATTGACCTGTCTTAATTTTTGCAAAAATTTATTTGCTGAATTCTTCTATGATCCGCTTGTTAAACGCTGGCAAATCATCTGGATTTCTGCTTGTTGTTAAATTTCCATCCGTGATTACTTCTTTATCAACCCATTCTGCACCGGCGTTCTTTAAGTCTTTGGAAATAGACGCATAGGAAGTCATTTGTTTTCCTTTAATCACGTCTGCTTCAATTAAAATTTGCGGACCATGGCAGATCGCAGCAACGGGTTTATTTTTCTCAAAAAAAGATTGTACAAAATGGACTGCTTTTTTGTCCTGTCTTAAGGTGTCTGGATTAATTACGCCACCTGGTAACAATAAAGCAGCGTAATCACTCACATTAGCTTCAGAAACCACCTTATCCACGGCGATGCTGTCACTCCATTCGTGGTCTTTCATACTTCTGATTTCCCCAGATTTCACGGAAATTATTTCTACTTCTGCGCCTGCTTCTTTCAAAGCTTTTACAGG
>Ga0136636_10000290_pt1 | contig 24453 bp, 19 predicted proteins | sample AntDrymUQ8522106_2_FD_104653 | JGI IMG/M metagenome (GOLD analysis project Ga0136636, IMG submission 104653) | Polar desert sand microbial communities from Dry Valleys, Antarctica - metaG UQ852 (21.06) | ecosystem: Environmental > Terrestrial > Soil > Desert | place: Antarctica: Dry Valley... | reverse complement strand
GGCGATGGCGAATGCCGCGTGTGGCGACGAGGCCGCCTTCGAAGATCCCACCGTCAATGCGCTGTGCGAGCGCGTGGCCGCCCTGCTGGGCAAGGAAGCGGCGGTGTTCATGCCCTCGGGCACGATGTGCAACCAGGTCGCGCTGAGCGTGCTCGGCCGCCGCGGCGACGATGTGGTGTGCGACGAAAGCGCGCATATCGTCTGGTACGAGGTCGGCGGTACGGCCGCCAACGCAGGTCTGAACGCGCTGACCATCAAGGGCGATCGCGGCCGCTTCAGCGCAGAGCAGCTGCGCGCAGCACAGCGCCTGCCGCGCATGCGCCATTCGCCGCGCCAGACCGTGCTCAGCATCGAACAGACCTGCAACCTCGCCGGTGGTGCGGTGTGGTCGCTGGCGCAGATCGAATCGGTGTGCGCGGCCGCGCGCGAACTCGGCATGAAGACCCACATGGACGGCGCGCGCCTGCTCAACGCGGTGGTCGCCAGCGGCGTGGATGCCGCGCGTTTTGCCGCACCCTTCGACTCGGTGTGGATCGATTTCTCCAAGGGACTCGGCGCACCGGTGGGGGCTGCCCTCGCAGGCTGCAAAGACTTCATCGCCGAGTGCTGGTACGTCAAGCAACGCTTCGGTGGCGCGATGCGCCAGGCCGGCATCATCGCCGCCGGTGCCCTTTACGCGCTCGACCACCACATCGAGCGGCTGGCCGAGGATCACGCCAACGCGCGCCGGCTGGCCGAGGGCCTGGCGCAGATCGCCGGGATCGGGCTCGACCCGGATGAAGTCGAGACCAATCTGGTCTATTTCGAGCTCGATCCCGCGCGCGGCACCGACGGTGCGGCGTTCTGCAAGGCGCTGCTGGCCCGCGGCGTGCGGATGGTCGCACTGGGCCCGTATCGGGTGCGCGCGGTCACCCATCTGGATGTATCCAGCGCCGACATCGACACCACGATCGCCGCGGTCCGGATGCTGCAGGCAGCATAGTCGGCGGCGGCCCCGATTGACCGCACGCGGGGCGCACCGCATCCTGCCACGCAACCCGCGCAGCGAGCGCCCATGTACCGCACCCTCGACTCCGACAAGATCGTCGCCACCCTCGTCCAGCTGGGTGCGCGCATCGTCGCGCGCTTTCCGCAATCGAGCCTGTCGCGGGTGTGCGCGGAACTTGCCGAGGTAGCACGGGAAAACAAGGCGCGCGCGGCGCGCCTGGCTCAGCCCAACTGGCGCCTGCGCGCCGGAGTGGCGCTGATCCTGCTGCTCGGCGCGGCATTGACCGTGTATGTCGCGCGCGTGCTCGGCGCCAGCGAGACACCGCACGAGTTATTCGGCCTGCAGGGGCTGGAGACGATCATCAACATCACGGTGCTGGTCGGCGCCGGGGTGTTGTTCCTGGTCACCTTCGAGAGCCGGGTCAAGCGCAATGAGGCGCTGGAAGACATCCACGAGCTGCGCTCGATCGTGCACGTGATCGACATGCATCAGCTGACCAAGGATCCGACCGCCGGCAGTCTGCGCGGGCCGGACACGGCCGCCTCGCCGCCACGACTGCTGTCGCCGTTCGAGCTGACACGCTATCTCGACTACTGTTCGGAAATGCTCTCGCTGACGGCCAAGGTGGCGGCGCTGTATGCACAGAGCTCCTCCGATGCGGTGGTGGTCGATGCGGTCAACGATCTGGAGCGGCTGACCACCAACCTGAGCCAGAAGATCTGGCAGAAGATCACCCTGATCAGCGAATCCCGGCAGATGGCCTATCCGCCGGGACCGACGGCGCAGCCTTAGCGCGAGCCGTTCATCTGGCGCGCCAGAGCCGCACGACGCACGAGGTGCGCTGATCCCCCAATCGGGCCGCGCCGCGTTGCCGCCAACCCGCGCCGGGCGTACCCTGCACGCGGAAAGCCGCCTGCCGGGCGGCGCGATGTCATTCATGGGCGCACGGATCGACGGCCAGACTGGAACCATGCAGCGCGCGGGGCTGGCATTTGCCGTCTCGCTGGCGCTGCATGCCGGCGTACTCGGCGCCGGCTTGTGGCTGCTCGGCGCCCGCGATGGTGCGGCGCACGATGCGTACACACTGTCGGTGACGCTGGCGGCCACGCCCAGCCGTGCGACCGCTACCGAATCGGCGACGAGCGCGGTGGCCGCGCCGGAGTCGCCAGCGCAGAACGTGTCGACTGGGCAATCGTCTGACCCGGGCAAGGCGCGGCAGGTCGCCGTCATCAGCACCGCAGCAGATGCCGAAACCGAAGCCGAGCGACGCCTGCGCGAGGCGCTCGCCGCGCTGACTGCCAGCAGCATCGATCCGCCCGCACACTCGCAAGGCGCCGCCGAATCGTCTGCTGCGACCGCAGCCCCGCCTGCAGCTGCCGACACTACGGCTGCAACCACCGCGGGCGCCGATGCGGCACAGCAAGGCTTCGTTGAACTGCATGTGCTCGACTGGCTGGCCCAGCATCGGCGCTACCCACGCGCAGCGCGACGTGCCGGTGTCGAGGGCACCGTGCACGTGCGCTTCGCGATCGATCCGCTGGGACGCATCGACGCGACCGCCATCGAAACCAGTTCCGGAGCGCGGGTGCTCGACCGCGCCGCGCTCGCGCTGCTCGACAGCGCCTCGCCAGTACCTGGACTGGCGCAGTTCGGTCTGGTCGAACCGATGCAGCTGCGCCTGCCGATCGACTATCGCCTGCGCCGTCCAGCACGCGCGGGCTGACCACGTCCCGCGCACGCGGCAAAGCCGGCGCGCCGCTGCGGCGCATCCAGCGCAACCCCATCGCACCTGACCCATGATCCTGCCCGATCACTCCGGCAACACGTTGCGTCTCGGCGAGGCCTATGCCGAGCATCGCGACGATCTGCGCCGCTACCTGCGGCGGCTGGTCGGCGACGATGCGCAGGCCGACGATCTTGCGCAGGAAGCAGGGCTGCGACTGCTGCGCGCCGGCCGCGAAGGGCAGATCCGCGAACCGCGTGCGTGGCTGTTCCATGCCGGCGCCAATCTGGCCCGCGACGCCCTGCGCCGCCGCACCACCCGCGACCTGCTGGTTGCCGATCTGACCCATGCCGGCTATGACGCACCCGCCACGCCCGACGAACTGGCCTCGATGCAGCAGGAGCTCACCGCACTGGCGCGCGCGATCGAAACCCTGCCGCCGCAGGCACGCCGGATCCTGCTGCTGGCGCGGGTCGAGGGGCACTCGTACAAGGAAATCGCGCGCCAGCTGGGGTTGGCGACCAAGACGGTCGAGAACCACCTCGGTCGCGCGGTCGCACGCCTGGCACAGATCCTCGGCCAGCGGCCGGGGGGCAACGGATGAACCGGCCGCAATCCGGGCAGCAGCCCGCTTCGCAGCGGGCGGCGCGCCGGCAACCAATCCGCAACCACCCCTATTGGGGGATTCGCGCCATCGGCGCGTCGTAGGACAGGAACAGGGAACTTGCGATGAACACGTCCGCCCATCAAATCGCCGCCGAATGGCAGCTGCGGCTTGCGACCGGCCCGCTCAAGCCTGCCGAGGAGTCGGCGTTGTCGCTGTGGCTGGCGCACGATCCGCAGCATCCGATCGCGCTGGCCGAAGCCGGCATCGCGTGGTACGGCAGCGCGAACGCGCATCCGGATGCAGACTCCGCGGCGACGCCGCAGCGCCCGGCGCCACTGTCGCGCTGGCGCGGGTGGGCTACCGGTGCCGTGGCTGCACCGATGCTGCTGCTGGCGCTGGCCTTCGCACCCGGCTGGTGGGCCACGCTGCGCGCCGATGCGCGCACCGCTGTGGGCGAGGTGCGCGAGTTCACCCTCGACGATGGCTCGCGCGCGGTGCTCGACAGCGACAGCGCGATCGCGATCGACTACCAGGCAGACTCACGCGGCATCCGCGTGCTGCGCGGTGCGGCATGGTTCGAGGTGCGTCCCGACATTGCGCGTCCGTTCCGGGTGACGGCCGCCGGGATCACGGCGACCGCAGTCGGTACCGCCTACGCGGTCGACGCCAGCGATGCCACGGTCGACGTGGCAGTCACCCATGGCATGGTCGAGGTCGAAGTAGCGCGCGGTGCGCCGCTGGCACGTCTTGCCGCCGGCATGCGCCTGCGCGCCGACGGCGCTGCAGTGCAACCGCTGCCGATGGACGCACAAGCGCAGGCCGCACTGGCGTGGCGCGAACAGGTGCTGTCGTTCCAGCACGAGCGCCTCGACCACGCGCTGGCGCGACTGGACCGCTATCTGCCGCAGCGCGTACTGCTGCTCGATCAGGACAGTGCCGGACAACCGGTGTCGGCCGTGTTCCCGTTGGCCGACGCCAACATGGCGGTGGACGCCATCGCGCGCTCGCATGGGCTGCGCGTGCGCCGGCTGCCCGGCCTGATCGTGGTCGGCGGCTGACACCGACCCGCCACATCCCATTGACGATCACCAAGCGAAACCATCCATGCGTTTGTCGAGCACCCTGCTGCTGAGCTCCTTGCTGCTGCCTGCCACCAGTGCGGCCGCCGACGCCCCATCGCAGTTGCACGTCGACGCGGTGGCGCTGCCGCGCTGTCTGGAGCAGATCGCAGCCGGCACCGGCGCGCGCTTCATCGTCAGTCCACGACTGGCGCAGGATGCGCCGCGCTGTCGGCCAGTCAATGGTGCGATCTCGGCCGCCGCGGCATTGGACGCCGCACTGGCCGACAGCAATGTGGCATGGCGTTTGCGCGACGATGGGGTGTTCCTGCTGGCCCGCAACGACGCGATGCCCGGTGCGAGCCTGGACATGCTCACGGTCGAGGACACCGCCATCGAGGGCAGCATCGCTGTCGATCGGCAGGCGCCGCGGAGGGTTCGACCGGCGCTCAGCGATCTGACCAGTACCACCCGCTACGACGCGGCCGAGCTTGCGGCCAAGCCGCTGGCGCGTTTCAGCCAGTTGGGTCGCCAGGCGCCGAACGTGTACAGCGGCGGCCAGGCGCTGAGTATCCGCGGGGTCACGCGCGACAACGACTTCTTCAGCGGCAACAGCACCTTCTTCGACGGCATCGACATCGGCAGCCTGCTGCTCGATGACAATCTGTTGTCGATCGACGACGCTGCCGGGCTCCAGTTCCAGCGCAGTGCAAGCGCATTCGAATATGGCGCCGGTGCCGCCGGCGGCGTGGTGCGGATCGACACCGCCGATCCAGCGCTCGACCCGAGCCTGCTGCTGCAAGCAGCGGCAGGTGAGCGCTCATCGCAGGCGGCCGCTGTGCGCTATTCGGGTCCGCTGCTGGAGTCGATCGGACTGTCTGGCGTGTTCGAGGCAGGTCGGTCGGACGATCCGCGATTCATGCGCTTCACGTCCAATACGGCATCGAATCCAGACCTTCGCAATCCCACCGATGACAGCGACCGGCGCGATCGCGCGCGGATCAAGCTGCTGCTCGAGCCCGAGGCGCTGCCTGGACTGTCGGTGGAATTGAGCGGATTCCACGTGAAAGGCGAGGCCCCGGATCGCGTCGTGGCCTCACCGTTCCAGGGCGCGCCGTTCGACGCCTTTGATCGCGTCAGCTTCGACCTGACGGCCCGCGATTGGGACTTGGCGGCGACCGCACTCGGCATGCGTGCGGCCTACGACTTCGGCGTGGTCCAGACTGCGGTGTGGGGCTCAGGCCTCGAACTCGATCGCGACAGCCTTTCGCGCGTCGACGTGTTCTCGACCTTCCGCACTTTCGATACCGAGGATCGCCGCCGCGCCGGCGCATCGGCGCGCATCCCGCTGGTCGCCGGATGGGCACTGTTCGTTGCAGGCGAGCGTCAGGACAGCGAACTGGTGGGCGGCACGACCACGCAATCGACTCTCGGCGCGCCAGCCGGTGCATCGACCTCGGACACCGCGATCAATGCGCTCGATCTGGAGACCCGCGCAGCAACTGTGGAGATCAGCTGGCAGTCCGAGCGCTGGCGCGCCAGCGCTGGTGCCCGCCACATCGACGAAGACTTTGCCACCAGCGCCATCCGGTTCCTCAGCTTTCCGCCGCAGCCGCCGCGGAGCGTTCGCGAAACGCCGCTCAATACCAGCTACGACCTGTGGCTGCCCGGCGCATCGTTGGCGTGGACGCCGACAGACCAACATGAGATTGGCGTCACCCACCAGGGCGGCTACCGCAGCGGCGGTCGATCGAGTTTCGTATTGGTGGGCGACTATGCACCCGAGCGCCTCGATACCACCGAGCTGTTCTGGCGTGCGGATTGGTCGGAGGCAGGCGTACGCACGCGACTGGCGGTGTTCCGCACCGAGTGGAAGAACCGCCGCTTTCTCGACACCTTCCTGGTGCAACCCGACGAAGCGTTCCGCACCCGGATCGACGGCCTGGAGCTCGAGGCCGAAGGTGATATCAGCGCATCGATCGCATGGCGGGGCGGCATCGGATTGCTCGATGCCCGCCATCGCAGCGGCGAGTTGCGGATCGGCAACAGCCGCGTGTCGTTGACCGGGCGCGATGCGCCGGACGCACCCCGATCGACCCTTCTGGCTGGACTGATCTGGCGCAATGACAGCGGCTGGTCGGCGGCGATCGACGCCTACCGGGCTGCATCGGCGAGCTCGACCACTCTGGTTGCCGGCGACGTGCCCGGTTTCATCGAACCGACCCGTCGCGCCGGCTATACCGTACTCGACGCGCGCCTTGGCTGGCAGGGTAGTCGGATCGGCGTTGCCCTCACGGCGACCAATCTGCTCGACGAGCAGTACGTCGACCACGTCGACGACCGCACCGCGTTCAAGCGCATTCTCGGCGAACCACGCCAGGTCGACCTCACGGTCGCGTGGCGCTGGTAGCGCGCCGCACCAGCGACGGGCGACAAGCCCGCCAGTCGCCCGCCAGTCGGATTATTTGTGGTATCGCGCCCGGCGCGCGACAAGCGTCGCGGCGGGACCGATACGCTGCGGTCGCCCACCCGGTGGGCGACCGACGGAGCGACAGCAACCGGACACACCGGCTGCACCCGTGGTGCGCGACGGACCGAGAAGCCGATCTAGCACCTGCACGACACTCCACCGCGCGCTTGTCTGCAGGAGCCCACTCCGTGGGCGACCAACGCTGCGGCAGCAACCGGATACACCGGCCGCACCCACGCCGCGCTACAGCCCAAGCACCAGATCATCCGCCTGCACCCGATCCAGGCGGATGCGATTGGCAAACAGCGAGAACGCCAGCATGCCGGCCAGGCCGTTGGCGCGCGAGATCCAGTGCGGGATGTACAGCGGCGGCTTGAGCCAGCCGGAATCGAAATACGGTTCCAGCGCGATCACGTCGTGCAGGGCCAGCTTGCCGGCGAACAGGTAGCGGATCAGCTTCAGACGCGAGTTCTTCAGCGCCCAGCGAAAGAACGTGTGCACGCTGAGCAGTCCGTGCAGATACACCGTGTCCTTGGTGAACGCGGCACCACCGACGAGCGGCACACCGCGAAATACACGCTGGGTCGAGGTGAAGCTGTCCGCTTCGGTCTGGCCGGAGCCCAGGAAGTACTTGAATACATCGATGAAGTCGGCGCCCTTGAGCGCCATGTCGATCGCGATGATGCGCATCGAAATCCGCTTCATGCGCCCGATGTCGATCGCACCGGTGATCAGCTCCGCGAAGGTCGCCAGTCCTTCCTGGGTGGCGGTGATGCGCGGCGCATTGATGCCGAGCGTCGGCAGATTGACCTGCTCGCGGCCATTGAGCGCGGTCAGCGAATGCACGAAGGCTTCGTGTTCGAGCAGCTGGTGGCGATCGTATTCGGAGAATGCGGTGGCCGAGCGCAGGCGGATGCGCGTGGGTCCGGCCGCTGCCTTGGCCATCAGGTTGGGATCGATCTCGACGCGCACCTTGTGGTGCACGAAGAAGCGGGTGATCTGTTCCTGCAGTTCCTGCTGCAGCACTTCGGCCGACAGGCAGTAGTCGGCCTCCTGCGACGCCAGCTCTTGCGACAGCTCCTCGGCGAGGGTGATGAAATGCCGTGCTGCGTCGATGTTGTGCACTTCCGAGCCTGGCAACAGATCGCCGGGTTTGCCGAACAGGCGGATCGAGTGCTCGGTCACCTCGGCGGTGCCCAGCGCATCGAGCAGGCGGGTGGTGACGTCCAGCGATTCGGCGGTACGCCAGATGTAGTCGGCCACCGGATGGTCGCCGTAGACGTGGGCTGCTTGCTGCACGGCCTCGATCTCGTCGCGGGTGCCGGAATAGTCGGCCCGCGCATACTCCACGTGCGGCAGGCTGACGCGGCCATGGCGCCAGCGCTCGAGGAACTCGGTCTGCACACGCGCCGGCCAGCTCACCGCCGACAGCAGGCGGATCGGCTTGGCGGCCTGCACCAGTCGACGGTCGAGCGCGGCCAGCTCCTGCAGGATCAGCGCCTCGCCGTCGACCATCTCAGCGCGACCCGTGCTCGTCGCTCAGGCGCTTGCCCACTGCGCGTGTCACGGTTTTTTCGTTGGTCTTGCGCTGGTGCTGGTTGGCGGTGCTGTGGCGCGCACCGGCAAGCTCGCCACTGAGCTTGACCCAGTTGGCCCAGCGATGCGGATCGAGGCTGCCCGACTCGAGTGCCGCGCGGATCGCGCAGCCGGGCTCGGACTGATGCGCGCAGTCGCGGAACTTGCAGCCGCTGGCCAGTTCCGCGATGTCGGCGAACTGCCCGATGTCGAGATCCTCGGTGCCGGTGAGCTTGAGCTCGCGCATGCCCGGGGTGTCGATCAGACAACCGCCGGCAGGCAGCGGAATCAGCGCACGATGCACCGTGGTGTGGCGCCCCCGGCTGTCGGTCGCACGCACCGCGGCGGTCTTTTGCCGTTCTATGCCGAGCAGCGTGTTGGTCAGCGTCGACTTGCCGGCACCGGAGGAGCCGACCAGTACTGCGGTGCTGCCGCTGCGCAACCACGGCTCGAGTAAGAGCGCGGTTTGCGGGTCGCGGGCATTGACCGCGAGTACTACCGCAGTGGGCGCCAGACGCTCGATCTCGAGTCGCCGCGTGTCGGCGTCCGCGGCGGTATCGGCCTTGGTCAGCACGATCACCGGCTGTGCACCGCTGCCTTCCACCAGCACCAGATAGCGCTCGATGCGGCGCGGGTTGTAGTCGTCATCGAGCCCGCAGACCACGAACACCACGTCGACATTGGCAGCGATCAGCTGGGTCACGTGGCGCTCGCCGGCGGCGGCGCGGGCCAGTGCGCCGCGTCGCGGCAGGACCCGCTCGATCATCGGCGGCTTGGCAGGCGACAGCACCACCCAGTCACCGACCGCGGGACGGCCAAGCGGATCGACACCGGCGCGAACCAGTGCCGCGGGCGCCTGCACCGGATAGATCGATTCACCATCGTCGACCCGATAACCGCTGCGGTGCTGTTCGACCACCCGCGCGACCGTGTGTCCGCACGACAGGTCGCCGACCAATGCGTCGGTGTCCTCGGCGCGCCAACCGATACGTGCAAGTGCGGGGCTGTGGTGTGGACCGGTCACGGCCCGAGTCTAGCCCGGATCATTCCTGCGTGGTCGCGGCCGGCTTGCAGCGGGTGCCTTCGGGTACGCCCGGTCCTCGCACGATCTGCACGGCGCGCGCGCTATCAACGACGCATGCAGTTGCGTAGCAGTGCACCACGCGGCACGCTGGCGCGGTTGCCTGCACATCAATCACGGGGGATCGCGATGCGCGCGTTCGGACTTGTCGTTCTATGGCTGGGCGGACTGGGCTTTCTCGCGTTCGGCGTGGCTTTCCTGCTCGCGCCATTGCCGACCATGGCGATGGCGGGGGTGCAACTTTCCGGTGCGTTGGCCGCGACCGAGCTGATGGCGTTCTACGGCGGCATCGAGCTGGCGCTGGGTGGCCTGCTGATCGGGTGCGCGCTCACCGCTGGCAGGTTGCGCGATGGGCTCAAGCTGAGCCTGGTCGTGTACGGATCGATTGCAGCCGCCCGCCTCGCGGGCATGCTCGTCACCGGTGCCGACTCGACATTCCTGCGCGCGGCGCTGGCGCTGGAGGCCGGGGTTGCGATTCTGGCCGCGATCGCGCTGCTCGGCGGCGGCAAGGCGCGCTGAGACGCGATCACCCAACGATTTCTCATGAGGTCGGCACGTGCATGTGCCGACTGGCCGGACGTGCGGGCTTCGAGCCCGCGTTTCAGAGCTTTGCAGTACCGCTTTTTGGATCCGGCGCGACCGGCGTGAGCGCCTGCACCACGGCGCCATCGAGCAGCGCGTTCTGGCCGACCACCACCACCTGGTCGCCCTCGGCCAGACCGTCCAGGATCTGCACCCGATCGTTTGCAGCCAGACCCAGCACTACGCTGCGTCGGGTTGCCTTGCCGTCGACCACCACGAACACGTGGCGGTTGCCTTCGCTGTCGATCAGTGCGATGCGCGGGGCGAGCAGCGCATCCGGGATGCGCTCGTAGGTGACACCGAGGCGCACGAACAGACCCGGGCGCAGCGCCTGGTCGCGGTTGTCGATCGCCACTACCGCAGCGAGCGTGCCGCTGGCGGTATCGACTACAGGCGCCATGCGCTCGATCACCGCGTCGAATACGCGGCCCGGAACGGCGTCGGCGGCGAAGCGCACAGCCGCGCCTGGATGGATCAGCGCCGAGGAGCGCTCCGGAACATCGATGCGCGCCTGCAACTTGGAGAAATCGGCGATCGCGAACGCCTTTTCCTGAAGCTTGAGCCACTGGCCGTCCTTGATGTAGCGGCGCGTGATCACGCCCGCGTAGGGTGCGCGGATCGCGGTCTTGTCCAGATCGAGCCGCTTCAGATCCACCACTGCGGCCTGGGTCTGGCCCTCATAGCGGGTCTTGTCGTAAGCGTCGCGACTGATCATGCGGCGCGCGATCAGGGTCTCGTTGCGGCGCTCGTCGTGCGAGATGCGGTTGGCGACGCTTTCGACCTGGCGCAACTCCAGGGTTTGCCGCGAGTTCTCCACCCGCGCCAGGATCTGGCCGGCAACCACCTGGTCGCCTTCCTCGACCGCGATCGACACCACTTCGCCGGCCATCTCGGCGAGCAGGGTCGCTTCGCGCACGGCTTCCAGCGATGCGGTGGCGTCGTAGGACGCTGCCAGTTCGCCGCGCACCACGGTGGCGACTTCGACCGGCGTGCCGCGCACGACTTTTTCTGCGGCGATCACCTCGGACTGTGCCGCGCTGCCACAACCCGACAGCGCGACGACCGAACTGGCCAGAGCCGCGGCAAATACGGAGTAGATCAGCGGCCTGGCCACGGTCAGGCGGCCCGGGGCAACTGCGGCGCGGGGCCGTGGGCGGCCACGGGCGTGGCAACGCCGGCGGTGGCGGTGGCGGTGGCTGAGACCGGTGCCGGTACCGCGCGCGCGGTATTGGCAGCGATCGCGAGGGCGCGCTCGAACATCGGCAGCATGGCGTTGAACAGGGTCTTCTCGAAGGTGTGCATGGTGTGCTCCGTTGCGGTGATCGACTGGTGTTGTAGCTCACTATAACACCAACTCAGCAACTTCCAATATGCCGGAAGTCACGTCGGTTTTTCTTTGTGTTTCAGCGAGTTCCCGACGGATTGCAGGTTACGCGCCAAATCGGCGCTGCGCCTCTGCCAGAAGATGCAGTGACTTCCGGAATGGTTGCAGGCGCGAGCGGGTGCCATCTGACCGGGTGCCGGCTGAATGCGGGCAAACTGCGGGCAGACGCAGGCCTGGTGCCGATGCTCGACCGAAGTCGGCTAGCATCATCACCGGTTTCACGACGATGATCCCGGCATGCCCCAGCGTCCCTTCGCGGCCAGCCCGCGACTTTCCGAAGTGCGCTACGAGATTCGTGGCGAACTGGCCCACCGTGCGCGCGAACTCGAGACCAAGGGTCACCAGATCCTGCGCCTGAACATCGGCAACCCCGGCGTCTACGGGTTTACGGTGCCCGGACACTTGCGCGAGGCGCTGGCCAACAACCTCGGCCGCAGCGAAGCCTATTGCGTCGAACAGGGACTGAGCGAGGCCCGCGCGGCGATCGTCGCCCAGCAGCGCGCGCGCGGCGCGCCGAATGTCACGGTCGAGACGACGTTCATCGGCAACGGCGTCAGCGAGCTGATCGACATCGCGCTGCGCGCACTGCTCGCGCCTGGCGAGGAAGTACTGGTGCCCTCGCCCGACTATCCGCTGTGGACCGCCAGCACCATCCTCAATGGCGGCACCGCGGTGCACTATCCGTGCAGCGCGGACAACGGCTTCCTGCCCGATCCGGATGCGCTGGAAGCGCAGATCACCCCGCGCACCCGCGCGCTGGTGGTGATCAACCCGAACAATCCGACCGGTGCGGTGTATCCGCGCGCGCTGCTCGAACGTATCGCCGCGATCGCCACCCGCCACCGGCTGGTACTGATGTGCGATGAGATCTACGACCAGGTGCTCTACGACGACGCCGAATTCGTGCCGATGGCAAAGCTCGCGCCCGACACGCTGGTGCTGTCGCTCGGTGGCCTGAGCAAGGTGCACCGCGCCTGCGGCTATCGGGTGGGCTGGCTGACGGCGTCGGGCGATATCAAGCACGCCGCGGAGTACCTGCACGGGCTGGTGCTGCTGGCAGCGCTGCGCCTGTGCAGCAATGTCACCGCGCAATGGGCGATCGTGCCCGCGCTGACCGGCCCGGACACCATCTCGGCGCTGACCGGTCCCGCTGGGCGATTGCATGAATCGCGTCGCGCCGTGCTCGATGCAGTGGCGCGCAGCAGATTCCTGTCGGTGGCCAAACCGCAAGGCGCGCTGTATGCGTTCCCCGGTATCGACACCACCCGCACCGGGCCGATCGACGACTACGCGCTGGCGCTGGAGCTGCTCGAGACCGAACAGGTGCTGCTGGTGCCGGGCTCCAGCTTCAACGTGCCGTATCGCAATCATTTCCGGGTCACCCTGCTGCCGCCAGCGCCGATGATCGTCGATGTGTTCGGCCGCATCGAGCGGGTGCTGGAGCGGCACGCCGCCCAGCTCGATGGCAAGCGCCAGGCCGCCGTAGCCTGAGCATCGCGCGGGCGCGACCTGTAGTTCGCCCGCGGATGGATGCGCTCGCTGGCAAACAGCTTCGCTGGCTGGCGCTCGGCGACTCGTACACCATCGGCGAGGCTGTCGCGGAAGACGCGCGTTGGCCGGTGCAGCTGGCGGCGGCACTGCGCGGGCACGGCGTCGCGATCGCGCCAGCTCAGATGATCGCCTGCACCGGCTGGAGCACCGACGAACTGGCCTGCGCCATCGATGCGAGCGTGCTGACGCCACCCTGCGACCTGGTCTCGCTGCAGATCGGAGTCAACAACCAGTACCGCGGCCGCAGCCTCGGCGAATACCGCGAACAGTTCGCCGGCCTGCTCGTGCGCGCAATCGCGCTGGCCGGCGAGCGCGCCGGGCGGGTGCTGGTGCTGTCGATCCCCGACTGGGGCGTGACACCATTCGCCGCCAGCAGCGGCCGCGACACCGCGCACATCGCGCACCAGATCGATGCCTTCAATGCAACCGCCTGCGAAGAATGCAACGCACACGGCGTAGCATGGGTCGACATCACGCCGCTGTCGCGCGATCCGGGCGCGCAGGCGAGCATGCTCGCAGCCGATGGCCTGCATCCATCGGCAGCGCAGTACGCGCTGTGGGCTGCCGCGGCATTGCCGATGGCGCTGCGGCTGTTGCGCGGCTGAGCGGTCCGCAGCGCGCAACGGCAGGCTGCAATCACCGCGCGGCTACACTGCGCCCATGAGTGAAGCGACCCTGCATGAACTGTTCGGCGCGCAGCCGCACGACGCCCCGCGGGTGGCGCTTCTGGAGCGGCCCGATGAGGCGCTGACCGCACGCGTGGCGCTGATCGACGCCGCACGGACGCGAATCGACGCGCAGTACTACATCTGGGACAAGGACTTCTCCGGCCGCCTGCTGGCGCAGCGGTTGTTCGTGGCGGCCGATCGTGGGGTCAAGGTGCGGGTGCTGCTCGACGATGTGGAGCTCACCCCCAGCGATGTGCCGTGGCTGGCGCTGGATTCGCATCCGAACATTCAGGTGCGGGTATTCAATCCGTTCCGGACCCGGGTACGCGACGGCTGGCGCCGGCTGCTTGAGGGCCTGCTCGATTTCCGGCGGCTGAACCAGCGCATGCACAACAAGTCGTTGACCGTCGATGACGAGGCCACCGTGATCGGCGGGCGCAACATCGGCAACGCCTACTTCGGACTCGATCCGCGGGCGAACTTCCGCGATCTCGACGTACTGGCCACCGGCAGCGTCGCCGGCGCAGTACGCGCCAGTTTCGAATGCTTCTGGACGAGCAGCCATGCACGACCCCTGACCGAGCTCGCGCGCGTTCGCTTCACGCCGCTGCGCCTGCTGGCACGACGCCGGCGGCTCGACCGTTTCGCGCGTCGTGCGCTCGGCGAGATTTCGGTCGGCGACTGGAATACGGCCGCGGTGCAAAGCGTATTGGCGCGGATCGCCGAGCGCTTGGCGACCGCCGATGTCGAGGTGCTCACCGACAGCCCGGACAAACTGGCAGGCGGCGCGTCCCCGATCGCCAAGCGCCTGGCCGCACTGCGCAGCGGCGTGCACCGCGAGCTGCTGGTCGAATCCGCCTATTTCGTACCGGGCAAGGACGGGATCGCTGCACTCGGCGAACTGGTCGCGCGCGGCGTAACGGTGCGGATCACGACCAACTCGCTGGCCTCGACCGACGTGCCGCTGGTGCACGGCGGCTACAGCGTGGCGCGGTTGGCGCTGCTGCGTGCCGGCGTGCAGTTGCATGAGGTGCGACCGACTTTTACGATCGGCAGGCGCAGGCTCCTCAGCCGCAAGCGCTCGCGCGCCGCGCTGCACACCAAGGCTGCCGCCATCGATCGCAGCATCGCGTTCGTAGGTTCCATGAACCTCGATCCGCGCTCGACCCGCCTGAATACCGAGATCGGACTGCTGATCCACTGCGAAGCGTTCGCAGGCCAGGTCGCCGACGCGCTGGATCGCACGGCCACACCGGAGTTGTCGTGGGAGGTAACCCTCGACCCCGGCGGACGCCTGAACTGGTCGAGCGTCGACCACGGCAAGCGCACGCAGGTGCTGCGCGAGCCGCGAGCCAGCTGGGGCCGGCGCGCGCAGGCGTGGCTGGTGCGGCTCCTGCCGATCCATGATTGGCTGTAGGCGCTGCAGGTCTGACGTTTCCGACCGATGCAGGTGCGGTCGCGCACAGGGTGCGCTCCTACAGCGCCTCGCACGTGTGCAGGAGCGCGCCGTGCGCGCGACCGCAGCGGTCGGATGCACGGTGCATCCGGTGGCACGGTCGCGCACACGTGCGCTCCTACGCCATTTTTCGCCGGCAGCCGTGGCGCGCGCATGCTCCGCGCCCGATTTCCCGCGCTCCGGGCCTCAGATCGGACAGACCTTGGGCTCACTCGCGGGTGCGCCCGCGGGTGCTGCGCGCCGCACAAAGCCGCGTGCAGTCGCGGTCAGGCCAGCCGGGTCGCGGATCGTGTAGACGAAGAAGTCGGTGCCACACCAGTCGACGTTCGGCGTGTAGGTCACCGTGCCATCGGCATTGACCTGGGTACGGCCGCGGATTCCGGGGGTGGCAGACACCACGGTCAGTGGATCGCCATCCGGATCGGAGTCGTTCCTGAGCACGAACACGACCACCGGGTTGCTGACCGTGGTGGTGGCCTCGTCATCCACCGCGATCGGTGCGCGATTCGGCGGTGGCGGGATCGGCGCGGCAGTCACCGTCACCGTGACGATAGCCTGCGCCGTTGCGCCGCTGCCATCGCTGATGGTGTAGCCGAAGGCGTCGGTGCCGACGAAACCGGCGCGCGGCGTGTAGTTGATCCCGCCGGCCGCGATCGCAGTGCTGCCATTGGCCGGCATGGTGACGGCGGTGACGGTCAACGGGTCGTTGTCCGGATCGCTGTCGTTGGCGAGCACGTTGACCAGGGTGGCCGGCGCCCCGCTGCGCACGCTCAGCACATCGTTGACCGCCAGCGGACCGCGATTGATGAACTGCACCGGGCCCAGCGTGGTGCTCGCGTCGACCTCCTCGAAGCGGTACACATCGACGTTGCGTTTGTGCTCGGCAGGATTGCGCAATGCGCGCTGGATCCACGGCGCGGGCGCCTTGACCGGCTCGCGCACCCACTCGACCTTCGACTCGGTGCTGGCGATCGGCGGCGCGGCCTCGCTGCGCTCCTCGACGGTCAGGAACCCGATCGCCACCCGCCGATTGCGCGGACGCTCGTCGCGCGTATTGGGATACTTGGGCGCAAGCTCGCCCTTGCCGCTGGCATCGATCTCGTCGACTGCGATGCCTTCGCCGGCGAGAAACTCGCGCACAGCCGCTGCGCGGCGCTCGGACAAGGCCTGGTTGTAGGCCTCCGAGCCGAGATCGCAAGTATGCCCGGTGACTTCGATGCGCGAGATCCGCTGCGCGGACTTCAGGCTGGCGAGCACATCGGTCAGCGCCGCACGAACCTCGTCCGACAGCACCGCGCTGTCGAGCTTGAAGAACTGTTCCGAATCGATCCGCACCTCGTTGCGCACGACGACCGGATCGACGGCGCGTTCGACCGCGACTTCGCGCTTGACCTCGACCATCCGCACCGGCTCGGACGGTCGGAACGCGCCACCCACATCGTAGCGCCAGAACAGCCATGCCCGGGTATCGGAATCGTCGCGCACGAACTGGCCGTCGCGCTCGTAGTGCTCGACCTCGAGCGACAGGCTGTGCCCTGAGTCGTTGAAGAACTTGTCGACTCCGGCCGAGAAGGTCAGCTGCTCGGAATCGTAGTCGCCCCACTCATAGTCCACACCAGCGCGCAGCCGCGCCAGTGCGCCATCGAAGAAGCGACCGACGCGCGCGCCGGCACCATGATCGTAGGCCTGCTCGAAGCTGCGCGAAGTGGTGGTCAGGGTGCTGGTCTGCCGGAACGGGCGTCCGTTCTGGGTGCCGGTGATCACGCTGGTTTCGACATCGACGAAGGTATCGGTGAGGCGCTCGTCGGTCAGGCCCTGCGACAAGTACGTATCGAGGAAAAAGCGCTCGCGCTCCAGACCGACACCAATGCTGAGTTTGCGATCCTCGAAGGCATTCTGGTCGACCGCGACAAACGCCTTGGCCACGGTCACCGCGTCGGGCCGTTCGACGCTGTCCTCGCCGGTCAGGCCGCCCCACAGCCAGTGATAGTCGAGCTTCAAGCCGCCAGCGCCCGCGCGCCCCAGCCAGCCTTGGCCGATCCAGGAAGAATCGCCATCATTGCCGAACACCTGCAGGAACTCGCCTTCGATATCGCCATCGTCGTCGATGCCCACCGAGATGCGCGTATCGCTGCCGACATAGCTCAGCGGAACGATCGCAGTGGGCTGTGGCGGCGGGGCGGCGGTCGACTGCGCAGCAACCGGTGAGGCGATTGCCGCGGCGATGGCCAGCGTCAGCAGGCGTGGGCGCATGGTGGTACTCCCTTGGAAGTGTGGTGTTCGGTCCCCATCACATAGAGTAGCGCGCTGCGCCCGCGAGTGACGCAAATCCGTCACTTGCATCGTCTCGCACGCCCGGCCGCGGTATCCTTTGTTTCTTGCCGACCCATTTTGGATGACCCGCCATGAGCTTGGATCCCGCACTGCGTTCCCAGATCGACCAGTTGCTTTCGCAGCATCGCGTGGTGCTGTTCATGAAGGGCACGCGCAGCAGCCCGCGCTGCGGGTTTTCCTCTGCCGCGATCGGCGCGCTGAACGGTCTGGGCACCGACTACCACACCGTCGACGTGCTTGCCGATGAGGACATCCGCAACGGCATCAAGGTGTATGGCAACTGGCCGACGATCCCGCAGCTGTACGTGGGCGGCGAGCTGCTCGGCGGCTCCGACATCATCCTCGGCATGCTCAATTCCGGCGAACTGCATCAGGTGCTGGGCGCGCCGGTGCCCGACCGCACGCCACCGCAGATCCAGATCACGCCGCGCGCAGCGCAGGCGATTCGCGACGCGATGGTCAATGCCGGCGACGACCGCCTGCACTTGACGATCGATGAGCGTTTCCGCGCGGCCTTCGCGCTGCAGCCGGCAGTCGGCACCGAAATCCGCGCGGAGTCCGCCGGCCTGGAGGTGCTGTTCGACCTCAACAGCGCACAACGCGCCAACGGCCTGGAGATCGACTGGGCGGAGAGCGTGCAGGGTGCCGGCCTGGTGATCCGCAATCCGAATGCGCCGACGCCGCTGAAGTCGATGACGGTCACCGCACTGAAGGCCGCGATCGACGGCACGGCCGTCACGGTGATCGATGTGCGGCCCGCTGCCGACCGCGCACGCGCGCCATTCGCGCCGGCCCGCGTGCTCGACGAAGACACGATGGCCACGCTGGCCGCGCTGCCGAAGGACACCCCGCTGGCCTTCCTGTGTCACCACGGCAACTCCAGTCGATCGGCTGCAGAGCATTTCCGCAGCCTCGGTTTTCGCGATGTATCCAACGTCGAGGGCGGCATCGATGCGTGGAGCCAGCAGGTCGATCCGTCCGTGCCGCGCTACTGAGCGCGCCGCGCCGGCTAGCGCTACGGGCGCCCCGGCGTCGGTTCCGTATTCGCTTTGGTCGCATGGTTTGCCGCGCTGCACCATGACACGCTGTAGTCGTTGACTCACAATCGAGCGTCCGAAGCCTGGGCAGGGTTTCGTGGCCGCAGGAGCAGGGGATGAAGTCGCGTCGGATCGCGCCAATCGGATTGGTCGTGCTGTTGACCGCGTGCGGTAGCTCGCCGGCGGATCTGGCGGTGGCCGCATGCCAGTCGGCGATCGCGGAAAGCCTGCGCGGCAAGCCGTACGTGCTGGCCGACTCCGATCTGAAGTCGGGCTACAGGGCGCTCGATACCGGGCTTGCCGAACTGGTCGCACCGGTCTATTTCAACAAGGGCTTGCCGGCCGAAAAGCGCCAGGAAGTCACCTGCCGCGTGCAGGCAGATGCTGCCGTCGATGCGCCGCCAGCGGTGATCGGGCTGGTATTCCAGTGGTAGGCGCTACGGCGCGCGCGCTTATTCGTCGAAGCGCAGGTGCTTGACGCTCTTGCCGTGGCGTCGGATCAGCCGCAGCGCCTCGATGCCGATATTGATGTGGTGCTCGACGAAGTGCTCGGTGACCTTGCGATCGGAGGTTTCGGTCTTGACGCCTTCCGGAATCATCGGCTGGTCGGATACCAGCAGCAGCGCTCCAGCGGGGATCGAATTGGCGAAGCCGGCGGCGAAGATGGTGGCAGTCTCCATGTCGATCGCCATGCAGCGCAGCTTGCGCAGGTACTCCTTGAAGACCTCGTCGTGCTCCCACACGCGGCGATTGGTGGTGTAGACCGTGCCGGTCCAATAGTCGTGTCCGAGGTCGCGGATCATGGTCGAGACCGCGCGCTGTAGCGCGAACGCGGGCAGCGCGGGCACCTCGGGCAGCAGATAGTCGTTCGACGTGCCCTCGCCGCGGATCGCGGCAATCGGCAGCACCAGATCGCCCAACTGGTTTTTCTTCTTCAGGCCCCCGCACTTGCCGAGGAACAGCACCGCCTTGGGTGCGATCGCACTGAGCAGGTCCATCACGGTGGCAGCGTTGGCACTGCCCATGCCGAAATTGATCATGGTGATGCCGTCGGCGGTGACGCTGGGCATCGGACGGTCGCGTCCCTCGACTGCGGCATCGGTCAGGCGCGCAAAGCTGTCGGTATAGCCGTGGAAATTGGTCAGCAGGATGTGCTGCCCGAAGCTGTCCAGCGCTTTGCCGGTGTAGCGCGGCAACCAGTTGCTGACGATTTCCTGCTTGTCGCGCATGGCCGACGTCCAAATGGGTGTCAGCCATTGTACGGTCGCCAAAACCGTTTTCAACGCGATGCGAACAGCGGTGGGCCGAAGGCCCGCCCTCCGACGTCTCCAGCAGCCCACCCTGTGGGCGACCGACGCGGCAGCAGCAATCGGAATCGCCTGTCGCGCACAGGGTGCGCTCCTACAGACGGGAAACGACGGTCGCCACGAGCGCCGGTGCAATACGAACAGCGGCGGCTCGCCCCGACCCCGTAGGGCGGGTCGTCCCGACCCGCCGACACGGTCGCCAAAACCGCGTTCAATGCGACGCACGAGCGCTGGCTCAAAGACCCACCCTCCGACGTCTGTAGGAGCCCACCCTGTGGGCGACCGACGCTCCAGCAGCAATCGGAATCGCCTGTAGCGCACAGGGTGCGCTCGTACCCAGGTCGCCCCGACCCGTAGGCCGGGTCGCCCCGATCCGCCAACAAGGTCGACGAAACCGCGGGCGATGGGATGCCGACAGCGGTGGGTCGAAGACCCACCCGCCGTGCTCGGAGCGCGATCGACTACTCGTCGTCGTCGTCGCCGGCGATCACCTTGCGCTGCATCTTGTCCAGATACGCATCCAGCTCTGCGGTGGAACGGAACACATCGCTGACCGGCACCGCCTTGACGATGTCGAAAACCTTCTGGATTTGCGGTTGCGGGTTGAGCACCAGTACCTTGCCGCCGCGCGTGGCCAGCGCCTTGCGAGCGCGAAACACCGAGCGCACGCCGGCCGACGAGATGTAGCCCACGCCCTCGAGATCGAGCACCAGCGTGTCGATGGCGGCATTCGCCAGCACCGGCGCGAGCCGCTGATCGAGATCCTGGTAGGTGTGGGTGTCGATGCGTCCGGACAGCGCTATGCGCTGCTGGTGCGCTTTCGGCGGGTCGATCCTGATCTGCAGGTCCATCAGTCGCTCAACTCCTCTGTGGTATCGAGCCTGATCACCAGACTCAACTGATTGCGCCCATTGCGCCGTTCGTAGTGCGCCGATTCCGACAGCTCGCGGACCAGCATTACGCCCAGTCCGCCAACGTCGCGCTCCTCGAGCGGCAGATCGATATCAGGCAATTCGTGGGCCAGCGGATTCCATTCCACCGCGCCGTCGTCGAAGCGCAGGTGCAGACGGTCGTGATCGCGTTGCGCGCTGACCCGTATGGTGTCGCGCGCATCGCCCGGATAACCGTGCCGCACCGTGTTGCTGAGCACCTCTTCCAATACCAGTGTCACTTCCATACGCACCCTCTCAGGCACACCCTCGGCGCTGAGCGCATCATCGAGCGCTGCCGACAACACCGGCAGCACCGTCAGCCGATTGGGCATCTCCAGTTCGATCGCGGGGGTCACCGACGCTGGCACCGCGACCGCGCCGGGTCGCCGCAAACACAGCACGGTCAGGTCGTCGTGCGCGGGCAAGCCGGCCAGGTGCGCGCGCACCGCACGCGTCAGCTCCTGCATGATTCCGTCGGCCGAGCAGCCAGCGGCGGCCTTCAGCGCCTCGACGATGCCACTGCTGCCGAACTCGCGCTGCTGCGCGTCCGCGGCCTCGCTCAAGCCGTCGGTGTAGCACAGCACCGCGTCGCCAGGACGCAGCCTGAGATGCCACTGCGGGTACTCGCCGTCGGCGTCAAAGCCCAGCGCAGGACCGGTTTCCATCGGCGGACACTCGATGCGCCCGTCCGCGCGCAGCAGCAGCGGCGGATCGTGCCCGGCGCTGGCCAGCGACAGGGTGCCAATCCCGGTATCGATCACCCCGCACAGCACCGTGGCGAACATCTCGCTGGGGTTTTCACGGGTGATCTGCCGTGCGACCACCGACAGCATTTTGCCGGGTGGCTCGCCGCTGCGCGCGGCGACTTCCAGGAAGGTCGACACGCGCGCCATGAACAGTGCCGCCGCCACACCCTTGTCCGACACGTCGCCAACGTAGAAGCAGGTGTACTGCGCATCGACACTGATCACGTCGTAGAAGTCGCCGCCGACCGCGCGCGCCGGCTCCAGCATCGCGCAAAGATCCAGCAGCGGCGACTCCGCGGCCAGCGAGGCGGGATTGGGCACCATCGACATCTGGATCTCTCTGGCGATCGACAGCTCCGCGTCGATGGTTTGGCGCTCGGCGATACTGGTGGCAAGCTCCCCGCGCAGTCGCGCTTCGGTGGCGAACTTCGCTTGCAGCTCGTTCCAGCCCTGGTCCACGCGATGCGCCAGCCGTGCAAAGGCGTCCTCCAGCAGCGCAAGCTCCCTCTCCCCGGAACGGCCTTCCAGCTGCGAGGGCCCTGTTTCGAGCGACAGGGAGTCGAGCCGCCGACCGAGTTTGTTCAGCGGATCGATGATTCGCCGGCTGTAGATGCGGCCCAGCAAGAGTGCCGCGAACGCCACACCAGTGGCCAGCAGAAGCAGCACGCCGATATCGATCAACGTGCGCGACAGCAGGTGCCAGCGCGAGGTCATGGTAACCACGCGCCAGGCATCGGCGGTGTCGACCTCGAAGGCCAGCGTGTCGCCAAACGGTGCGTTGGAAAGCCGCCGATCGATGAAGCGTGCGCTCGCCTGACCGGATGGGTCGAACCAGCCCTCACCGCGGATCGACTGCGGCGGCGCGAACGGCACGCCGGCCGTCGCGAACGCCACGTTTCCGGCAGGATCGACGATCACCATCTCCAGGCCGGGCTGCGAGGCGGCAGCGCGCATCAGCCGGCTCAGGGCCTCGAGCGCGATCGCGCCTTGCACCACGCCGAGCAGAGTGCCGTCGGTCGCCACGATCGGCGCACTGGCCGCGCACAGCAAATCGCGGCCGAAGCCGCGGCCCACGAAAACGCCGGATACGAACGGACGCCCCGTCATCACCGGTGCCTGAAAGTAGCGGCGGTCGCTCACGCTCACCCCAGTCCATGCGTAGACCGAGCCGTCGGGCAAGCGTGTCGGGGAACCTGCGACCACTATTCCCGCGGGGTCGGCGACGAGCATGGTCAAAAACCCGGGAAACGCCGCCCGCGTGCGCTGCAAAGCTTCCGACAGCGCGGGGCTGCGATCGACCGACAGCGGGCTGCCGCTGTCCCCCAGTCGATCCGCCAACTGCAATATCGCGCCGCGATGCAACGACAGGTATTGATCCAGCTGCTCGGCTGCAGCGACGCCCAAGGCTTCGATCACTTCGGCGCCATGCCGCATGCGCACGTAGTAGTCGGCGACAGCGGCGAGCAGCCCAAACACCACCAACGGCACCACGCCGAAGCCAATCAGGCCCCGCACCATGCGGCGCTGCAGTGACGACGGTTGGGACATCTCAGACGGCGGGGCCTTGGCGCGAGACGGCGCTGCACGGATGCAGGCAAGTCGCGTACCGCCAGGTGTTGAGTTTTTCAATACGCCGCCTCGGGGCGCAGCGCTCGCGCCTGGGCTGATCAGGACCCCGCGCGCCAGCGCACCTTGTACAGATCGCCGCGGCGATCCTTGAGCGTGGTGACGGTCCCGCGCGCATGCAGTGTGCGCAGCAGGTCGACGTTCACCTCGGCCACCAGCAGGGTCTCGCTGTTGGGCGCTGCTTCGCTGATGATGCAGTTCGACGGGAAGGCATGATCCGAGGGCGTGAACATCGCCGACTGCGCGAAATGCACATCGCTGGCCTTCACCATCGGCAGGCTGCCGACCGCACCGGCGATTGCCACATAGCACTCGTTCTCTATCGCGCGCGCGCGGGCGCAGTGGCGCACCCGCTGGTAGCCGCTTTCCATCTCGGTCAGGAACGGCACGAACAGGATCCGCGCTCCCTGGTCGGCCAGCCGACGCGACAGCTCGGGGAACTCGACGTCGTAGCAGACCAGAATGCCGACCTTGCCGCAGTCGGTGTCGATCGCCTCCAGCGCATCGCCACCGACCATGCCCCACCAGCGCCGCTCGGACGGCGTGATGTGCACCTTGCGCTGCTCGGCGATGCTGCCGTCGCGGCGGCACAGATAGGCGACGTTGAACAATCGGCCGTCCTCAAGGACCGGCATGCTGCCGCACACCACGTTGATGTTGTAGCGCACCGCCATGCCCGCTAGAAGATCGCGCAGCTCCCGAGTGGTGCCGGCAAGCAGGCGGATCGCTTCGTCCGGCCGCGCGTCGCCATAGCCTGCCATCAGACCCATGTTGAACAGTTCCGGCAACAGTGCAAAGTCGCACTTGGACGCTGCCAACGCATCGATGTAGTACTCGCACTGGGCGGCAATCTGGCTGACGTCGTGCAGCGGCCGGACCTGCATCTGCACGATGCCCGTGCGCACCAGCGGCTTGCGGCGGCGGTGCAACTCGGCACGATCGTCGAACAGCAGGTTGTTCCATTCGATCAGGGTGGCGTAGGCCTTCGATTCGGAGTCGAAGGGCAGATAGCCCGCCATGACACGCCGAACGTGGAAGTTGTTCGCCAGCTGGAACGACAGGACCTGATCGTGCAGCTCGCGGCGCTGCACGGCCTGAACGTATTGCTGCGGGCTCATTGCGTGTGCCTGCGCGGCGTACCCCGGGATGCGCCCGCCAGCGACAATCGCCCGCAGGTTGAGGTTCTCGCACAGTCCCTTGCGGGCCTCGTAGAGCCGCTGCGCCACCCGCATGCCGCGCACCTCGTCATGCACCATGACATCGATCCCGTACAGCACGTCGCCATCGGGATCGTGGGTGGTGAACCGATAGTCGCCGATCACGTCCTC